>OLRB01000095.1_pt1 | contig 82131 bp, 118 predicted proteins | sample 1672751 | NCBI WGS metagenome assembly OLRB01 (sample SAMEA3136720, study PRJEB25190) | human gut metagenome | biome: human gut; feature: human-associated habitat; material: faeces | place: Austria | collected 2013
CCATTTAGACGATGGTGCGATTTAGCGTACGGACTGGGCTACGACCCCAGGATACGCATATTCGTACGTATACAGGATTAGCAATCCTGCGCATTAAACCAGCTCTGCCACCCGTACATTCTGTATCTGTATTAATTTCAACAAAACTAACACAAATTTTAGTGAGTGATTCCTCCTCACTTTTGGCATACTTATCCATACAATAAGCGAAATATAACATTTCCAGAATATGCCATACACTTAATTGTGTAATTTTTGTAGACCACTCTATAAAAAGACACACATTCTTTGTGCGATCAAAACACCTTGGATTAGAGTATCGCAAGTTTCTACACGAGATCCACCTTGTACTTCGGCACCACTCTTTCAACGATTTGTGTTTTCTTTTATCAGCTAATAGCCTAAATCCACCGATCTTAGTCGGATCACTTCATTTCTTGTTGGGCACGCAAGGTGCAATGTTTTATAATATGGTAAATTACCATACACTTTCATCATCATCTTCATCATCATCTGAATTCAAAGACTCATATTTTTCTAATAATCTATCAAGATATTCATCAGCAATTTCTTGCATTTTTGTAAAATATCCAACAACATCCATAATGAATTCTGGTGGGAATCCGTGATCTCTTGTGTAGATTGATTTTGACTGCTCAATGTCGATCGTTTTGCCAATTTCCGTAAGAATCAAATGATATAAAGTTTTGCGTTCGATATCCATGAGATCACATAATTCTCTTATGCGTTTTCTATTTTTCAGATACCAAGTATTTGTTGCTTTTGGCAATTCGATATCACTCGTTGGCTGAACAACAATGGAAGAGGTTGCACTTGGCTGAGCTGCCACTACAGTATATGTACCAGTCTTGCGAAGAGATGGTAATACTTCAGAAGTTACCCATCTTTTGAACTTCTTAGCTGACTCTAACTTACTGCCAAAAATAAGAGAATAAATGCCAGATTCATTTATAAATGTAAGTCCTCTGTTTGGCACATTTTCTAACGTCGCAATTTGCGACTTTAGGATTTGCTGTTTATCTTCATCTTCAACATGCTTCCATAAAACATCTCTAGTATTTGTATATCCAAGACATTCTGCGATATCTTTGCCAACAAACCAAGGTTCTCCATCAATTGTCAGAGTTCTCACATTTCCAAATTCCTCATTATTGAATGTTGTAATTGCTGTTGTATTCATAATAATTTTCTCCTTTAATATAATGTACAGATGGCATTTCGCCACCTGCCAGAATAATAAATGGAGGCTCGGTAATTATCCGAGAAAATATCCATTAGTCGGTGTACACTACTTGATGTGTACATAAGTTACCGACAAATAATTTGCGTATGCACTAAAAGGCGTCCAACACATTTGAAATCAGAGTTATATTGCTCCTGTAAATTCTATGGTAAAATTCTATGGTAAATGTCTATACGCAAGCTCCAAACATACGAGCTTTATACCTCTGTGTTTTGCATGGCGTCCCATGCTCACCAAAATATCTTCATTGATGCCCTATAGGCGATATTTCTTACGTGTGATAAAATTAGCTTTTTGTTACTTTACCACATATACTTTACGGTACTTTTTGCCGAATCTCTTGACCTGTGAGTGGGAAGAGAAGTACATGTCAATGTGTTTTCCTTTTACTCCGCCACCAACGTCCTGGGCGATATACCAGTGTCCATTAATTCTAACTTTAGTACCTAATTTAATTTTTCTCCTATCAACAGAAATGGTTCTGCCTTGTTTTGCTCTGCGACCTGAAGCAGTTCGGTTTCCCCAACCGCCAGAACATGACCGACAACCGCAATATGCAGTAATCTTGTATGTTCCCAAACATTTGACTTTTTTATTTTTCGCAGAGACAGCAGTAGAAGTAGAAGTAGTGAATCCTCCGACTGCCAGTAGCATTGCCATAACTAATGTGATAATTGAAATTTTCTTTTTCATGATTTCTCCTTTGGTTGCTTTTCAGTTTCCTCTGGAGGTCTACTATATTAATAGAACAGTTGCAAGTCTCGGATACCATCTCTGATTTTTTGTTTTTGATGACATAGACCTCGGAACTCACGGTGTGAAATTTCTTTAGCTGCAAGCAGCGTGAGCATTTACACGAAGTGCAAATTGGTATTTTGAGAGTTTATCTGCTCTGATTAATCTTTCTTCCTATAGTTCCATTTAGCAGAAACCCTAGACACCGCATAAACACTGGGTTTAGACGGTGTCCGAAAATAAAAAGGGGATAATTTTTGGCGTTTTTTTACTAAAATTCTTTCTTAAATCTCATACCATATAAGGAAACATCATATTCATTAGTTTCATTTTGAACACGTAGATTTACGTTACGCACACAAAGTTTATTTTTATATTCTTTGATTAAATCTGAATAATAAAACAAAAATTCAAATAAATATTTTTTTGCTGTAATTTTATCGTTGTCTATATATTTTAGTAATCGATACATAGTATGTTGATTAATTGTATATTTTTTTAACAATTCATATGTTTCAAATTTCTTATTTTGAATCATTTTACATTTTACATTATAAGAATAAGTATAATTATCTAACTTCATAATTTGAATCAAAGACGTATACAATGTATCAAGTTGTTTCAAAATTAAAGTTATTTGTGGTTTTATAATTAACTCTTTGTTAAAATTTTTAGGTTTGAATAAACTTGAAAGTAATATCTTTTTATTTTTACGTCTTGCTGGACTAAAATCATCAATCGTTTCCTCAAGGTAATCCATAGTGGTTTTACATAATTTATATACTACATTTTTCTTGTCTTCGTACCCTTTTATCTGAGAAATTACTCCAAGAAAATGAGCTTGTTGTTTTAATCCAGTTTCTTTATCTAATTTAATGTGCCTGTTTTGAATACGCTTAATCTCAGCTTTGGAATCAATTTCAAATTCTTTTTTTGCTTTATCAATTTCAATACAAGACATAACATCCAACTGGCAAATATCAAAATACAGTCTTCGAAAAACATTGTCAGTATCATATAATTCTTGAATACTTTTTTCACTATTGTTAGCTTTATCCCACAGCTGACTATTTAATTGTTGTGATAGATTAATAATTTCTCCAATCAAATTATTACTTGTACGAATGTCAAGGTCTGCCTGATCTTCTGGTGTAAAATATCGTTTAGCTTTTCTTGCATGAACATTCGATGTTGGAACTTTGAATACAGAATAATTTTTTTTGGCTGCATTCAACAAAATCTGATCATCTGTGATCAACATTTGATCTGAATCAAAATCGCATCCGCTTAACCGTTCTAAAATATTATCGTTAATTGAATTTAAGCAAACAATTTCATCAGTTAGATTAAAATAGGTATCAATTTCATTAACACGAGTATTCTTTGCTACAAGAATATTGCCAATTGTGACATGTGGACTTCTACAACACAACAATTCCTGATCGTTTAAAAATCTAGTATTATATATTTCTCCTTTGTTTAAAGTCGAAATAGTTGGATTAAATTCACCAATAGAAGATTTCAACATTTCGATCGGATTTCCAAATAATACAGAATAATTACCATTGACAAGTACATGTCCCTTTTTTAAATTTTTGCGGTATGCCTTTATCAACGATCTTTTGAAATTCAAAAATATTTCCGTACGTTCGAAATCTGGGCATATATTTAACATAGTATAAATAATGTCGTTCATATTTTTTGGGTTTTCATCTTTCAATGCCTGACATTTAATATGATATTTAAAGACATCAATATCGGTGTTAAGTTTGTTCATATAATCAAAAGATGGCTGTAAAAATTCTTCTACGTCATTTTTTGATAATTGTAATGTATTTAATAACTGATAATGACACTGAACCATTTGTCCGTCAAAAAAATGTGTTTTTTTCTCATGTTTTACAACTCCGAACATACTTGGTAAATTGTTTAGCCATTGTTCCATTGATCCAAATTTCAGATATTTTACGCTGTTTGGAGTCGTGATCATCTTAATTTCAGATACATCGGTTGCGAATGTAAAACCATTTAATTGTGAAATTTCCGTAATATTATTATCATGAAACCATTTTTGAATATTTGTATTGAAACAACATGATTTAAAAAATTTATTTCTTAAAAGAAGCATTCCGTAACTAGAATATTCCTCCATAACAGATTTATCAATCAAACTCTGTCCATCCCAAATTGAGTTATGTATTTCAATAGTTTTTTCATCTGTATGAAGCCAACCGTCATTGCCAATCGTTGTCTCAATCACAGTATCATTAAAAACACTTTCATAATCACCAATGATTAAAATTGATTTTGGATCGATTTCAATAACATCAATGATACTACTTGTTGGAAGAGCAATATATGCTTCAAGGGCTGCGAGATCAATTTCTTCTCCATCTTTTACTTCAAGTCCACACAGTCCCCATTTTTGCATATGTTTTGATAAATTCTTTTCAATAAACAAACACTTGCCAACACGGCTACTTCCTGACGATCTTTTAAATCTTACATAATTTCTACCATCACATTTAAATCCCTCTTTATATAAAATATTTCTTAAAGTGGCTACGTCAACAATGGTTTTATTAGTAGATGTTTTTAAAATATACATAATTTTATGAACAGAAGTTTCTTCATCAACTTCTTCTTTATAACAAAATTGTGGAGGCAAATTATTACACATGAGCCTTTTATCTATCCATCGATCTGTCCTGACACCTATGACTTCTCCAGTTGAAGTATCTTTACAAATACAATTTTTGAATTCATTTTTAGATAATTCGTATCCAAATTTCATATATGTATCAACTTTGATTCTGTTAAATTCTTTTACGCTATAGTTAAATGTAACATTTATTACCATATTACTGTATTCTTTGGTATTGTCATGTTCATCGAAAAATGAAAAAACCTTTTTACCAATTCCAAAATTTTTCCCGTTACTGGCAACATAGTTTCTTAATTCAATTAAATCTAGGCTGAAGTCATATGTGTTAATATATTTTTTCAAATTCGGTTTAAATCCATGATCCGTCTTTCTTAGAAGAGAGTACCCTTTCGCACTCTCTTCGTTCTCAGAAATTTGATGATTTGAAATATACAAATCTTTTGCATCAATGCTTGGGATTTGCAATGGATTAGTATTAATATTTTTTGTCATTCATAACTCTCCTTTGTATTCTTTTCGATGAATCGGATTGGCATCTCATCAGATGTGTTAATTTTTTCGATTATACAATTTGACAGTTCATTGGCAACGTATTGCTTCCAATTGGTATTAGGTAGAGGTTGTTTCCATTGATATAAAAAAGTATTTGTAATTTTCAATAACCCATCTGGATTAAACAAATCACTAGAAATCAAAGGAATGTCTGCATGAAAAGTCATTTCATTGCTTATATTCTGAATCTGCGTATCAATTTCGTACCATGGCAAATATGGTTTCTGTGTTTTGATATCGTAAATACAGTCATGGAGCACGTTATGCTTTACTTCAACATGCAAATAAATCATAAATGGCTCGACCACAATATTTGCTGTCCACAAATTGTTTGCCGATTTATTCAAATAATTCACGAGTTCTTCAAAAACACTATATATATTGTTTTCCATTAGATATAAAAATCTATCTTTGAAAATTTCCCATGCCTCATAAATTGAATCCCTAAATTCTTCAATATCTACAATATGATTTTCTAAACGAATTTTACTTATAATAAATTTTTTATATGTAAAAGAAATATTCACGCCTCTTGTTGAAAATTCATCAATGCTAAGTTGCAATGAATATGGTTCGCAATTAAATTTATTTTCATATACACGTAGTGTCTCAACGATATTTTTTACCGAAACAAACAATTTCTCATCTTTACTTATGTCTTTTTTTAGTTTTGATAATGATTTCCAAACACCATATCTTTGATCAATATCGTCAAGGCGTTGCAGTGTGTATTCTATATGTTTTGTAATACGCACACGATCTGTACGAATGATTCTTGCATCAATTAAGTCAGATGTGATTAACATATAGTCATTATTTTTATCAAAAAAAGACGTCTTTAATGATACTGTAAAATTCAAATTAGAAACTCGTATAGTACAAGGAAATTCGAATGTACACTTGATAAATTTACATTTATGATTTTTTAATGTTTGTAAACTTTCAAAAACTTCGCCATAAAAAACTTTAATCTGAGATAAATATTCAATATCTCTTGAAGATAATTTAATCTTATCTCTTAATGGATTATCGTCATCATAATTTCGAAACTTTAAAATTGTTGGGAAGTAGAATGAAGTATCATTTACTTTTATCAACATACTAAGAGATGTTATTACTTGATTTACTTCATTCTGAGTAATCAATACATTAACATCTCGAAACATCTCATCAATCTGATCGGTTACTTTATCTGCCAATTCGATATTTTGATTTTGATGCACTGTTAAAATTGGTACATATCCTGTGTTTGCCATTCTACTAATCATCCTCGCTTTCTTTAAAAATCATGTCTGTCATCCGTTCCATTTCAGTTCTTGGTTTCCTGAAAGCGTTTTTATGTAAACTTTCTGCCTTGATCTGACAATAGATATCTTCTGTAATCATTTCTCTGGTAGCAGCAGAACGACACATTCCTGCGCAAAACAGTACGGCACCGCCAATCAGAATCGTAGATAAAACTATCATTCTACTGCACCTCCACTGTATTTGATTTACCGCTTAGGTAATCGCCTGCACATTCAAGAAGCTTGTAGATAGTATCAGCAGATTCAATATGTATATCAAGATCGCCAGCTGTTTCAAGCTCAACTACCTTAGCCATCAGAGCAGTTCTAAGAGAATATCTCTTTGCCGTGATTTGTAAATCATCTTCAAACTGATGCCAGATTGGGAAATCTCCTGTCTCTTTGGCAATTGAAAGTGTCACTGTAAATGTTTCATCCTCTTTGCCGTTTTCATCATTATGTCGGGCAGTAGCTAAAATTTTATGCTTTCTGTGATTGATCGGAATCTCAATGGTTGTCCCAAGGCTTTTATAACTGCGCTGTGGACGATTCTTTTTCTTCATTGTCTTCTGTTCTGTGTATTTTTCTTTATTAAATTTTCTGGATTTCATTGAAAAGTCTCCTTATTTATGTATTTGTTTAGTTTAATTATTAATTTGTGTTTATTATGTATTTCAGTAATTCATGCTTACTGTTCTGGTATAATATTCTTCTCAATCTTTCGCCAATCGTTGGGAAGAGATACCTTGAAATAAATGCCACGGGCACTCGTGCTTTCTTTGACCATTTTGCATATCAACGTGTGCTTGTGAAACCGCAGCAATTCTTTTACTTGATACCATTTAAAACAATAATCAGTGCCACCTGATCGAATATTGCTTAAAATATCGTTGATGAAAATACGATAATACTGGTCATGCGTTGGCTTATAGACTACAGAATCTGTTGTACTATCTCTTGCTCGAATACCATCATTTCTTTTTAATCTTTTCTTTGAAGAAGGAGTAGTGCGTAGTCTCTGTGCTGCAAGTTTGACTGCGAACTGTTCTTGTGTAATGTTCTCAAATGAGATACGATCAGAAGTAGCCAATAAGTCTTTGAGTTCTGTATTTAATTGTTTTGTCATGAAAATTTGTTAGATCCTTTCGTTATGTATATTATTGTTTAGTTAATTTTTAATTTGTGTTTACTTGATTACTCACAATGCTGCCAACAAAGCGATTAATCAAGGTTTTCTAAATCAGAAGAAGCATTAGTTGCTTTCCCAAATTCTCCGTAAGGTTTTAACTGTAATTTAATTTCTTCGATTTCTTTTTTATAATCGTAATTGGAATCCAAGCGATATTCTTGAGTTCCGTCATATTTATATTTATTTGTAAAAGCAATTCGACTATATACAACTCTATCAGTGCCAGGAAGAGTTTTGAATAATTGCTCATGATAGATAATCCCTGCCTCATCAAGAACCTTAACACATTTTTCAATAGTAGTTCGATGTAATCCAAGTTCCTTTCCGATATCATCATATGTTTTCACATATGTTTCTGGTCTTTTCTTTCTATTTTTTTTCGAATTAAAATCTTCTGAAACTCGCATGATAATATTGTATCTTAGATATGCTAACACGAGTAATACATTCCATATTCTGGTATTATATGGCATTGAATTCGTCTTATGTAATCGGAGCAAGTATAAGAACTCGAAGTTATAAATTATACCGTAATGTTTCTTTTGTAGGAATAAATTTTCTTCAGTGTTTTCATTCGGAACATTATATAATGTAAGCTGCTTGATTGGTGATGCAACTTTTTTAACATAGCCTTTGTCTTCAATTAATTTCATAAATTTTTTAACTTGTTCATTGATGCCTGATGAGTTGTAATTCTGTGAAAAGCTCATTTGGCGCACGAGTAAATTTGTATTATAAAGAATCGGTGGTTTTTCTGGATTCCATTTTAACATCATATTGTTTGCTAACGCCATTTGAAATAATATTCTTTTTTCTCCAAACTCTGGATTGTAGATTAGAAAATGTGGAATAACATGAAAGTTCTGTCGTTTTCCTTCGGGTTTAATTTGTTTCATAAATAATTCTCCTTTGCTATCTTGGTTATTAACTTGTGTGTAGACAAAATCTCAGCATAAGTACAACAGGTGTTGGTTTGATAGACACGTCTAAATAGCTAGACAAATAATTTTTAATCGCTCAACCGACAATATTAACTATAAGAGACGTGTTATCTATATAGGACATATTACCTATACAAAACACGGGAATATAAATATTCCCTACCTATTTTTTGTTTCGGTCGCTGACGCTTACTCAACGAAAAAATTCCGTGTTCGCTGACGCTCATCTCATTTCTCTTTTGATCTTTCATCTGTCTTTTCTTTTTATCTGTGTTATCTGTCTTGATAATTGTATTGATCATCTTTTCATTTCTCCTTTCTTTATTTTCATCATGTAGATCATATATGATAATTGTTTTATATTTTCTTCCTGCAATGTCCGTAATCTTTTTCTTGCTATCTCATTGTAGTACAACCACATATATGATCTTGAAGATCTTGGATATAATATCTCAGAATGATCTTTCCAGTAATCATGAATCTTCATTGCAATTTCTTTTCTGGTATCTGCCAGCATATATTCTCTGAGAGAATCTTTACATAGATTACTATAATTGATTATCTGGCATATCATATCTGGTGTGATACCTGGTGGCAAATTGAAAGAGAATTTTGTCTCTTCATTGCAATTACTTTTGAAATTACTCATATTCTTCACGGTATATATCCTTTCTTTTTTCATTTTCTTTTTAAGCATATTGGTATTTTAACATACTTTCTGCACCTTGTCAACGGGTGCAATGAGGGAAGTTTGTTATATTTTTATCTGGGTAGAATGTAATTTTCTTTATACTGGATTCTGTACATTTAGAAGAGCTTTTCGTGATGAATTTCCATTCTATAGGTAAATTGGTATTGTTGGTAGGGGAGAGGTGTAAAATTGATTTATGATCTCTCAAGTGCATTTTTTCATAGGAAATATCCTTGTACTTTTTCATGTACAATATATACTTGTGCCGTCAATGATCTTTTCAATGTAAAGTGTACCCCTATGTGATATGAGTGCGAGAGCTAGGTTATGTGTGAAATTACTTAGGATACTTTTGCAATGTTTAGACGAGAAATCGGCTACTAATTTCCATTTTATATGTTCTGGCGATAACTTGTTGGGTAAGATAGTAGAATTGAAATTTGCTCTCTCAGAGTACATTTTTTAAAGGATATAATGAAGAGATATAAGAGATATTTTTGTCTTGGATCTAAGATGAGTTGTGATAGATGTCTGATTTGGGAATCTGCTGCATGATGGTAGGTGTTGCTTATCTGACATGATAGTGGCTGCTAATTATATGCGATTCTCAATGTTTAGAAAAGTATATCAGTCAAATATGGATTTTGTGGTATGTCATGGAGAGTTATTAGAGTAAACATGTAAAATGGATTTATGATCTGTAGAGTGCGATTTTTTATAGGACTGTATGAAAGATAATTTTTGCATAAAAATAATCCCTGCTTGCAAGGTTAAGTATCTGATTGATAGATTTCTTGTGTTCACTATCTGTCACAAATCTGGTTGATAGTTCAAGGGATTCCATCTTATAAAATGTTTTGCCTTGCGAGGGATTGTTTTTATTGATACATGGAATACATTGAATGTCTTGTTCAATGCCATATACACGATTATATCATATAAGATACTTTGTTGCAATGAAAGATTGTTAATTGTAAAAAAATATGTCCAGAGAAATTTCCCTGAGTATAAATTCTAATAATGCATTTGCCGATACATTATCTGGGGGTGTCAACTTGAATACCTTAATATCTTTTGTTGTGTCTGTTTTTGCATAAATGCCAAGGGTTGCCTAAGCCCTCAATGGCAGTATAACATGATCTGCTAAGAAATGGAAGTGGCATGTTTTGATTGTAAGGTGTTTACCTGCGGTAGCAATGTCGAGAAGGAACGCTGACGCTTATCCTGTCTCTCCTAAACTGCGCAATAAATTGCTTGTTTACTCGGGATCAGAGAGAAGAGGTAGTTGTTGTTTTCTTTAGTGTTTGTAAGTGGTTTCTTGTAATTTATATATTTTTGTGCATGTCTTTGTTGAGAACCTTCGATATAGGGTATCACCAATTTCGTAGGCAAAATGGTTAAAGGTGTAGTGATTATAAAGATAAAGTGACGATGATTTTGTGCGATTGATTGTGGAGATAAAATCGGTTTAGAGCACGATTGGTTGAATTCATGCATTTTTCTGGGAGTAATTTCGTGCAAAGGTTGAGAGGTAATTTGTGTAGGGATTTACTGGTATTTGTGAGGGTGCTGATGGTCAAAATCGTGCTTCGAGAAATGTTAAAAATCGTGTTTCGATAAATTGTGTAAAACTGTGTAAAATTTGGTGCGAAAAATATAAGGAATTGCTTAGGCTTTTGATGGTAAAACTTGCATGAAATGGCGCAAAACAAAAACGTGTCGTCGAGAGAATTGGGGAAAATAAAGAGGAAAATGGGGCTGATTTTTTGAAAAAGTGCGATTTTTGAAAGAAGGGGTTCTGAGAGCGTCGAAAAAAGAGTAGTAAAATAAACGATTCGCTCGACGACGCCTCCGAGGACATGTTTTCGATTAGCAGAAAGTGTTTATCTAAGAAAGTGTAGGAAATTGCTTTGGAAAGTGATGATTTTGTGGGCAGGGTCGAAAAATTTTTGTTGACACGGTGATTGAACACGTCCTGCAAAAATGGCAATAGTTTCCAATTTTGTAAATGTAAACCTACCCCGCTTTTTGATCTGGTGGTATAAAAATTACATGGTTAAAAATGTAAAAATCTATTTGAAATACTATAATTTTATCAAATAGATTTTGTAAATGATTGTAAATAATTTATAGACAGATCAGGATCAGGAGTACAGATAATTTCCAACTATTTCCACATAGTATAGGATACTACGTGATAGTGTATCAGATGCTGTATAATATAATATGGTTTACGACGTGTCGTAGTATTCCAAAATAGGACTACTACTTTGCGACTATCTACACAACACTTGTCTATTATCCAACACATTATGTAAAAGTGTTGGATAGTCTATCCACGCCATCAATACAAAATAAAACTTCACGCCACACCACACTAGCAAAACAATATTTTCTTTATCACTCAAAAACCCACCTATAACTTCACTCTATACCAAGCCATCCACCCATAACTTTTATCTATACCACTTGACAGCACAATAAAACCATGCTACACTATCAGACAAACAAGTGTTCGATGTTTGGCAGATATCCAGCACTTGCGATAACTACACAAATTAAAATATAAACTAAACAAATTAATATATAGCAATCATACAAGATCAAGCTATCATACATAAATAAATACATATATAAACATAATACGATAGTATATCTCATACTACCACGCGAAACTAGATCCAAACTATGATAACTATATAATAACATATAATAGTATAATATACAACTATATACCATGCACACCTATGGCACAATATATAGATATAGTATATATACATAATACTATACGAGAGTACACCTACGGCATACGCAAGCAATACACACAATACTATAATACATATACTAATGCACTATATCAATAATGACGTACTGTATGAGTTCTTTCTATATAATACACGTTATACTTGCATACTCACGTTATAACACGTTTAAACGGTTGCAAATACGTTATAGAGTGTATGGGTAGAGTACAAGCGGTATAAGATAGTTTAATTGTCTTTGCTGTTTTTACTGGTATTATCTGATACTATGTTAACATCTAAGGATAAATTACAAGCGTCAAGATATTTAAAAAGAGTATCTAATTTAATACTGTGATTATTATTATTTAATGTTCTTGCAATGTTTGGTTGAGATGCTCCAACACGTCTTGCAAGTTCACTGTTACTTATATTATTATTTTTCATTTGCATTTTTAACAATGTGATAATATCACTTTGATTTTTAACAATCATATTTATATAATTCCTTTTCTTTCTATATAATAAGGTAATTTTCTTTTTTGTAATATATTTGTATTATAACACAAAAAACGTATTGACAACATATATCAAATATGATATAGTATAAGTGTCTTAAAGATAAGGCATTAAACAAATAAGCCTTTGATTTAAAACAAAAAAGAGTTTAAAAAACTCTTGACAAGGTATATCAAATATGATATACTTAAGACAAGTTAAGAGAGAGACATAAAAAACAAACCACATTGAGTTGTCGGTAGTTTTCAAAAGTCAATCAATTAGCAACAACTTATAAACAGTCTTAAAAAGGAGAGTCAAACAAAAGTAAATCTTAAAAATAAATAAAACGGTTGTACATGATGAAATGTACATAAGGATAATGAAAAAAGGCTTATAAGTGCTGGTAACACCTACAAGCCCATTAAGTATAAAATACTTAGTTCTAGACAATCTAAGTATAACATATCTTAAAAAGTTTTGTCAATTCTGATAAAACAAAATTCATTTTAAAGTGGCAGACACAATTCAATAGTTTTTTTGTCTTGTATGATGATACAAGTTGAACCCTAGGTAATATGCAAGTAATGTTGCAAGGGTTTAACGCAAAGACACTTGATGAGTAGAAGCCGTGTGGCAGAGTAGGGAATAAACCGTAATCAAAGGATTAACACATATAAGAAGCAAAAGACAACTTATATATTTGTAATATATAAGGGCAGACATAACAATGAACGGATCTAAACTTAAGGGTGTCAATTTTTGATACTCTGTTTTTTTGTAACAAATTGTAGCAACTCTTTTCTTGCTTTAGAGTAAAAAAAGCATGGTTGGAACTTAAACCATTTAATGGTTGTTAGTGCTGATTATAGCACCATGGCAAGTATATCATCTAGTAGGATATTTGTCTTTATAACCGAACGCAAACGGCGCAAACGGCTTGTACCTTAGTAGTTAGTAGGTTATATACAAATTATATGAACAGTGATCACTGTCTTGCATACCGCTTTAATCGGCATTATAGAACTATTAAAAAATCCAGTCTTAAAAAGCTGGTCGTAGTGATAGGAGGTAAACAACTATGAAAAGAATGAGATACTATATCGACTATGTTGATAAAAAAACAGATATTGAATACTCAACTGGTTTTGAAACAAAAATTGAATGTTGGGCTTTTATTCGAAAGAATGAAAAGGATATTCATTTAACTAAAAAACCATATACAAGTGAGTTTCTTGATTGGTTTTTTAGTGAAGGAATATAGCGTAAACCATAAAGGCACGATCTAAAAAGATTGTGTCTTTTTTATTGTAACTATTTAAAATCCCGCTTTTATAAGTCGGGTATTTCAAGAAAGAAGGTATTATCATGAACACGAACACAAATAAAGATGGTTTTACAGCATGGGTTACAAACTTAGGGAAATACAATGAAGGAGAAATCATTGATAAAGCTGTAAATTTCCCACTTGCTGATGAAGATGAAATCAAGAACATCTTAAAAGAAATCGGTATCAATGCAAAATATGAAGAATACTTTGTTGCTGATTATGATGCAGAGTTTGATACAACGGACTTAGGAGAATACACACCACTTTCAAGACTCCAGGAAATTGGAGAACGGTATTCAGAACTTTCAGATGAAGAAAGAACGGTATTTAATGAAATTAGTTCAGAAACATCAACTTTAGATGAAGCCTTTGATATTGTAGAAGATGGCAATTATATCATTTATTCAGATTGTGACAGCATGAAAGACGTTGCTTATCGTTATGTTGATGATACTGGACTACTCGAAAACATTTCAACGAGTGTATCAAATTATTTTGATTATGAAAAATACGGTCGTGAAATGGATATTCGTGGTTGGTATGTTGATTCTAAAGCATTTAACGGCTACATTTCAATTTTAAATTAAGGAGGTATATTATGAACTATTATGATTTAGATGGAATTCAGACAGAAATCAAAAAACAGATCGAAAGAACAAAGTGCTTAATTGAAAAATGGGAGAAAGTTACATATCCAACCAAAAAAGATGGTGCACCATTCAAAAATATGTCAAAGAATTTTGACGGAGCTACATATACGGCAAAAGATAATAGTGCAGAATTATCAATCTGTGGATGGTCTGAGTTCAGCGGTTATGAACACGACTCTATTTTTTGCCACGAAACAAAATACGAGAATAGGCAATATATACCTATTCTTTATGACGTAAATCAGATTAAAGAAAAGATCAATAATAGGATTGACGATTTAAAAGACAATCTTGTTTCATTAGAAAAACAGTTAGAAGTATCTAAAAAAGCATATACAGAATTCCAGGAAGTATATGAAAATATGAGAAATCAGCTAAAAAAATTAAGTGGTTGTGAAAATGAAAAGTATGAAAATACTTTGTTCCATGCAATCTATGGAACTATTGTTAAGCCATATTAGAGAAATAAAAGGAGTGTTTGAACGATGGAACAATATTTATATGCTGATGAATATGATGATAATGAAATTAAAATTCTAACGGTTGGGCAACTGTTAGAATTTTTTAATAAATCGGATGATAAAAAGAACGGTTCAAGTTTAGATGATTATATTAAAGACAATATAAGAATGGATCTTATTGAACCGTTTTGCCCACATAAAGAAGCAGAAACGGTTGTTTGTGATTTACAGCCATTAGCAAAACAGTATATCTTGCAAGAAGCTGAGAAAGTATTCAACGGTATTTCATGGGTAAATACTCAAGAAGAACTTGATAACGTGTATCATGAGAAAGTCAAGAACCTATATGATACAGTTGATTTTTCAGAGTTTGTGGCATATTTATAGATTGAATATCATAGACAAGTCAAAACACGGCTTGTCTATTTTATTGAACCTATAAAGAGAAAGAAAGTCCCGTAAAGGGCAGAAGGAAGGATATTATGACAAAATACAGAGTGATTTTTGGTTATTTCAGCGAACTTGTAACAGTTGACGAACCTACAACGGACTACGGCACAATTTTAGATCTTGCGATCGATCAACTAGAATCTGATGGAAATATTGGTGTATTTGTTTCAGATGATGACATAGAACGTGATGGAATCAATGATGATATGTATATTACTGGTGGAAATCACGGACTTAATTTATATCATGGTGGTAATTTCATGATAGAAAGAGTTGACGAGTAGGAGGTAAAAAGATATGAATAAAATGAATGGGTTTTACTTTTTGATGGGTTGCAAAGATGTTTTTGTTAAAACAGAAAAGAAAAATAAAACAGTAGGTTTAGCCAAAGAAATTTGTGAGAAAATGGGATATCCAGCGAGCCAAAACAATGTAACCGAGTTGATCCGCAGATTACAAAAGGCAACGTATCAGCTTACTATACTTTCCAATGGTAGAAAATGCCACGATATAAAAGGAAATGGATTTTCTTATGGAAGTTTTGTTGACGAAAATAATACGATTATTATTGATTTAAATAAACCAGGAGGAAAGAACAATGGAAAATAAGACACAATTACATAAACCAAAACTAACAGATATAGCCGTTGCACTTGTATGGATTGTAACGGCTATTGTTACGTTTATAAGAATACCGCAAGCCTTCATTTTAGAAGCATTATTGGTAATGATTACCGCTGTCTATATGCTTGCTTGCGTTGGATTTTTTGATGATACAGATATAGAAGAATAGGAAAGAAGGTACAGAACGCAATGAAAACAAAACAGAACAAAACAATCAAGATCTTATTAGCCGTAGCACTCATGTTTACTGCTTTTTTAATGATGGAAAATACAGTACACGCAAAGACAAAAAGAAGCACGTACAGAACGATAAACGGCATTTATAACAGTGACGGCACAATTGATACGGCAGATGGCTATTGCTGGAAAGTACGCAAAGAATCATATGCCTATCCAGAGACTACCGTTGTAACTGTAAAATTCAATACTCACGGCACTAGAAACAAGCTCGATGATTCGATCGTAAAGATCAATGCAAAGAATAAGAACATCCAGCTTGTAAACGATTATATACGCCACGAGTACGACTTAAAAGCCTATAGAGTAAAGTATATCAGCACTGGAAAATTAACCGATAAAATGATCCGTGAACGTGCTGTAAAGCATACGATTTATGTGGAAATTATTAAAAGTGTTTCTGCCGGAGGTAGACATGGAACGTATGGAAAAAACTATTACATTGCATATAACAAACGTGTACGCAAAGGAAAACACGTCACAAGCTATTGTGTATGGAATCCTTGCAACGCCTATTGTGATGATGTAGAAGCCGTGGCAGATAATGGAAAAATCAGATAGAAAGAAGGTATGGAAATTATGAAAGATTATAGAACGATTATTGATAATGATACGGTAGAAATGTTTTGCACGACTTTATATGATTGCTTAGTAGATAGTTTTGAAGGCTGTCTGTTTGATAACTATTTCTTTGATATTGGAAATAACAATATGAGATGGGGCAGAGTCAAACTAAGAAAGTACGTGATGATCTTAGAAAAAGGCTTGAATGAATGGTCTAGTGTCAACGAATTGTACATGACAGACAGCGAAAAGAAGTATAGAGAACTGTTGGATATGTACTATAAAGATCGTGAAGAATATGAGAAAGAAGAACTGGAAACGGCATAGAATAGGAGGATGGAAGATCATGAAAGAAAGAGAAGTAAGAACCGCAAAGAAGTTTGGAATTTTAGATAAATGTCAAGAACTAGAACAAGAACTCTTACAAATTGGCAGAGTTGAAAAGATAGAATTTGATCTTAATGGATTTTACAGTGATATATATCAAGTAATTATCTTAGCAATATATGATATTCCAGCAACTTTGGAAAACTATTTTGAAACACGGAAGGAAGTCGTGAAAAATATCATCAAGGTTGCTGGAAATTATGGATTAACAAGAACAGAAGATGCTATCGAGGACTACGGAACGACATTTTATTTTGTGTTTCGTTGTTCTAAAGAATGGAAAAATAAAGAAAACTAAAAAGTAAAGGAAGGTACACAAAATGGAAATTTTAAAGATGACAAGAACAAACATGGTAGTGATTCAGACAGTAGAAAAGGAACAACAAAACACTTTTGATATTGGAAAAATCAAAGTCGCAACCTTGCCACCGATCGCAAAGAAAGATCTTATCGCAGAACTTAAAAGCAAAGGCTTCTGCGATGGAATGATCCATACGGCTATGCAATGTAGGTTGGAAGATCTGAACGGCTACGTGAACGTGTGGAAGTATGTAGCGTATATCTTAGCGGTAGAATTGATGGAAAGATTATAAAAGGGAGCTGGAAATATGGAAACTTCTTTTAAATTTGTAGATAGTGTAGGCAATATTTATTGGTATAAATTTAATTCAGTTGACGAAGCTCGTCATTTTGCATATGTTCATGGCTTATGTTTCTTAGGTAGTTAGCAATGGCATAGAAGGAAGGTGGAAATTATGATAACAAGAAATACATATCCCGATGGTAGAACGGAAATTTTCTGTAACACGCCTGATGAGTATAACTACTTATGCTGTGAGTACGATCTTGAAGATTGCGGTAACAGTGGAAAATACGTTGGATTTAGTTGGTCGCACGATGATAAGAACAATGTAGATGTCTATTATAAGTAGAAAGTAGGTGGAAAGAATGAGTCGCAGAACGACAATGACAGCATTAGCGTGCCACGTAGAACGAAAGTATAATACTTTATACTTCACAGAAAATCCTCCGAACGCTGGAATTGATGATAGCTTGCATGGATATAGATATTTCTTATTATATAAGAATACGTTCGGAATTTTTCGGAAATATAGAACGCAAGAAGAAGCAATTAACGGCATGACGGAAATTTTAAGAGAAGATCCAACTAATCTATTCAATTTCTCTATGTGTCGTGCATAGCTTATTACATAGCCAATTAAAGGCTTTTACTGTCTGTAATGAAGCAGACTACACCCTAACGGAAAGACTCGACTATTGAAGCTAATAGTTACTTTAAATGAACGGAATGACTGTACTACTGGTTGATGGTAGTGACGTATTGGAACGGAAAAACGGTGGCGTATGGTAGATAAAAGAATGCTTTTATCGGGCGGTTTAATTCCGCCCTCGCTACTTTTCACGATGGAAATTATCGTGTATAATAAACGAGAACAGTTAACTTAAAATCTGATCTTAAGATCAGTCGCCAAAGAAAGGAATAGTGAAAAATATGATTCTAGAGTTTAGAAGAGTTCCAGATATGGATAAGAATTTTACGAAATTGACTTATCGTGGATACACAATGCCATTAAAGAAAGGTCGTTGGTATTATGGACAAGATCTTGAAACTGGAAATCTTTGTGTCACGAATGGTTTTGAATGTGGTGGACGTACTCAAATATTTATTCAGTATGAGAAAGGGAAAAAATATACAGAAGAATGGCTGAATTTGTATGATGATAACGGAAATCAGCAAATAACAATCGCAGAACCAGATTTAACTAATATCATGACAGATATTAAGGATAATATATCTCATAGTATGGATATTGATGATTGGTGTATGGGAAATGGATATGATGCAGAATATCTTAGACAAACCAAAAAAGAAAACCTTGAAGCATTGGAAAAAGATTATCAATATTATTTATACATGGGTTGGAAGTATCCTTACTTTGTAAGAAAAATTGCAGAAAAATGTATGGGGAAGAATATTTAATTAGCTATTGTTTATAGCTTAACGGAAAATTTAATACAAGAACAAAGTAATCTAGGAAGATGCAGAAATGTATCTTCCTTTTTTTAATGGAAAGAAACGAGGTAAGAACGAATGAAAGTTAGTAAAGAAGAGTACGAAAGATTAGATTTTGAGGACTTTGTGGAAAAATTAAAACCACAATATGACACATTATGTAGCTTAGAAGATATGAAAAATGCTTGCGTTGATGCAGTTAACGTGATGGAAGTTAGCCTTGCAATCCATATATTGGAACCGATTGAGGAGTACGGTGTATGGTATTACGACTACGATAGAGAAAAGGGTATGCAGTATGTACCGCAACCACTGTCACAGAAAGAAGATCTTGTAAAGGCTGGATACTTAGAATTAGTTGGATAATAAAATGCAGATTTGGAAGAAAGATATGAGGTGGAAATTATGAACAAATATAGAGATTATTATAGTGCAATCGTAAAAACAGAGAACGGACTGGATATTGATGTATTGGAATTAGTTAACTGCGAGCTAGAACGACAGCAATGCGGAAAACAGCCGATTATTGGAATGATTGCAAGTGACATTATTAATGAATTTAAGGAACACAAATTCACATGGCGTGACATCGTAGAAATCAACGGAAAATATTATGCAGAAGAATTTAGTATTAGCGGTATCATGGAAAACCCTGATGCGTATATACTTGATGATTTTTACACAGCGGTTGCAGAAAAATACAATGTAGATCTTACAAAAAATGAAATTAAAACATACATGATGGATAATATCACTTTTAACCCTACTGAATTAGAGTTTGGGGCAGAAGATTGCGGATGTTACATTGATGGAGAACCAGAATGGATTGACGTAGAAGAACAGGATGGAAGAATTATGAATGCAGAAACAAAACAGGAAATTATCGGAATCGTTATGTGTCACGGAGAGAATGATTATGGATATTGGGGAGGATTTTCTCTAACAGAGGAAGAGGAGGAACAGATTTACGAGATCCTGATGCGACATGATACAGAAGGATGCTCTATCAGAGGAACAAGAAACGACATTGCAAACGAGATTAAAGAATAGGAGAGTGATTAGTTATGGAAAACAAAGAAGCAAAAAGAATCGCAAACATCTTATTTAATATGTCTTTAGGAATGGACTATGACACGTTTGTAGATGATTATAAAGAAGATATGGAAATGTTAACCGAAAGCGTTGGAAAATTGTCTAAAAAAGATGATCTGCTGTATTATGTGTTACACAATATTGCAGACAACAACGCAGAAATGGAAAATAAGCTTGTCAATGCAGATGGATCTATTTGCAGATAGGAGATGGAAATTATGAATGATAAAAAATATGATACAGAAATGATGGTGGCAATATGTCAAGAGTATGAAGATGCTTCTCAAACTTTATCTAGCCTGACGAAAACATTAGCAATTGTTCATATGAAGTTGGTTCAGGCAGAAAGCTATACGCAAGAAATCTCACTCAAACAGTATAAAAGACTGAAAGAAGAGGTAAAAGAATTAACAACAGCAGTACATGATGCAACTATTATGCTCAATGTTTGGGATAAAGCACGAGAAGTTTGTATGGAAGTTATAGATGATGAAAATTAAATGTCAATTTTATTAAAAATAATATTGTGTAAAAAGTGTGTAAAATATTATTGACAGTGTGTAGATATTGTGTATAATATAAGTAAGCAAAGGAGACAATACAATGAAGCAGAAAGATTTAATCAAGAAGCTTAAAGCAGGCGGATTTATCTTCGATAGGCATGGTAGTAACCATGATATCTACACTAAAGGAGATATATCAGAATCAGTTCCTAGACATAGGGAAGTTGACGAACGACTTGCTAGAGGTATTCTAAGAAGGAATGGGCTGTTGTAAAAACAGCCTGTCCTTGGAAAATCTTATTTGCAATCATATATAAGAATAGAGGTGAAAATATGAAAGCAGTATATCCTGTACTATTTACAAAAACTGACGACGGAAAATATTTAATTGAGGCACCAGATTTAAATGTATTAACAGAAGGAAAAGATATGTCGGATGCTATTAAAATGGCACGAGACGCAATGGAATTAACTTGTGTTTCTATGGAAGATAGAGAGGTGGAAATTCCTAAACCAACAAATATTACAGATCTCGATATTGCGAAAAGCACATTTTTTGATGAAGGAGAAACTATTATTTCATTGGTTGATATTGATTCAACAGAATATCGAAGAAAAATTGATACAAAATCTGTAAGAAGAAATGTTGCATTACCTAGTTGGTTAAATTATGAAGCAGAACATTCTGGAATTAATGTTTCTAAAGTGTTACAAGATGCACTTATTCAAGTATTGAATGTTACTGATAGACCAAATTATAATAAATAGTATATATAAAAACGATTAATTTATTATCAATAGGCACTTTTAATAGTGCCTATTTTTTAGCAAAGGAGAGTAAAATTATGCCTTGGGTTTTATTATTAATAATTATTTTTATGATTCCAGAGGAAACTTTGGAATATATGTTAGGAGCTATCTTAGGTGGTGGCTATGGAATTTTAATGATTATAGCATTTGTTGCTATTCTGTATGGGATTTATAAGTTCTTTTCAGATCTTTGGAATGGCAGATAAACAACTAAATATATAGGTAACTAAGACACTTATGGAAAATTCCAGAGTGTCTTTTTTAATACACAAATTTATACATAAGAAAGGTGGAAACAATTATGAACTTAAACGAAATGGAGATTCCTTGCGATCCAATTTTGGATAAGGCAAAGAGAGATGAGCTGGTGCAGAACACAGATCTTTTAAAACAGGTTACGATCAAACCGATTCCGTGGCTTCCTGGACGAGATTATATTACCACAGAACAGGTAGCACGATTCTTTGATGGAAATGTTGATGAGGTCAAGAGGTTGTGTACGAAATATCGCAAAGAGTTTTTAGACGATGGAATGGAAGTTAAGACGGTACAAGAGATCATTGACGGTCAGAACGCAACAACGGAAAAACAGAAGGGAAGAATCATGGTAACGTATCCGAACGGATTGAATATCTCATTCGGTTATAAGGGTGCTAAGGTGTTTACTCTTAAATGTTTGATTCGACTGTCATTATTAATGGAAACTTCACAGCTTGCTGAGAACGTAAGACATTATGTTTTTATCAATGACTACATCACGATGGAAGAACAGAGAGAGCAAGAACAGGTGGAAGCAGGCGTGCAGCTTGTAGATACAACGGAAATTTTAGGCAGAAGAATTGATCTGTATAGAAGCATTGAAGATCCGTTATTCTTGGCCAAAGACGTGGCAGAATGGATTGATTACAGCAAGAGAGATAATGGAAAATATCGTACAGATAAAATGTTAGAAACAATTGATTCTGAAGAAAAATATAAGACTAAAATCCTAAGTGCTAATAATGTTAGCACTCAAAATTTAGGTCAGTTAGATAGTAATGGAAAAACAAAAACAGTGTTTTGGTTTCTCACAGAAGATGGACTCTATGAAGTATGTATGCAGTCACGCAAACCAATTGCAAAACAGATGAAGAAACAGATTAAAGAGTATCTTAGAAACATCCGTAAGACAGGAGGTGCGGTTGACTTTGGGAAAGAGTCACAGTTCATCGAACACTACTTCCCGTCATTTTCTGAGGATGTCAAGCTTGCTATGGTAACGGATCTGCGAACACAAAACAAAGAACTCAAAGAAGAGAATCAGAAGTTGCAGAATGATAATAAGTTATTAGCAGCGGAAATTTTGACGTGGGATGATCGCAATAAGATGAACGCTGGAATTAGGAAGTTGGCTGCCGTTACAGGAACACAATTCTCTGTTATGTGGAACGAGTTGTATAAGAACTTACAGTATAAATATCAGATTGATGTTAAGAAACGTGGAAAGAAACCATTTCTACAGTGGATTCAAGAACATGAATGGGATAAGGTACTGAAAGTCTTTTGTGCAATGTGTGAAGCTAGAAACCTATCTCCAACAGATATGTTCCAACAGACAGCACCAGTGGAAAATTTATATGATAATGAAAGTGAGGATGATGAAGTATGGAATTAGAACAGGTTGTTCATTTCTTTGAACAGTTCTGCGGAATATCTTTTGTGTTATATGTGATTGTTTTTCTAGCTTGGTTATCGCTAAGAAAAATTAATCGTGAACATAATAAGGTATATTTAAGCAAATATATAGACGTATTAGAGGAAATATTGGAAGCTATTATGAAGCCTATGAAAGTAATTACGACATTATGGGTTATCGTAGCTTTCGGAATGCTTATTTATCAGCTGATTTAATTCCATATAATAATTTTGGCAAAGAACCGAGTGGAAGGTTCTTTTTATTTTACGGAAATATTTGACGAGAACCGATTTGGCAGGTCGGTTCTTTGTCAAATTTATTATACACAAACTAATGATTCACTAAGCATATAATTGTTAATGGAAAGGGTGTTGATTACATAGAGAGCTAATAGGAATAGAATAGGTTTCTATTAGGATTGGCACACTAATAGTTGGAATTAAATGTTGATTTTATTCCTATTGGTTTACGGAATACAGTTATACAAAAATAATGAGTGTAGAGAAAAATAAGACAGTTTAGAAAGGAAGATAAAGAATGAATCTACAGTTAGTAAAAACGGAAAATTTTAACGATTTATCGTGTGATTTTTATAGTTCTGAGGACGATATTTGGATGACGAGAAATCAAATTGGAGAAGCACTGGAATATGCAGATCCAAGAAAAGCAATCCAAAATATTCACGACAAGAACAAGAATCGGTTTGTTGGAAAATCAAGTGTCCTCAAAACGAGGACGGTTGATGGAAGGAATAGGGAAACAGTTGTATATAATGAGCTGGGAGTATTTGAGATATGTAGATTAAGTCGTCAACCAAAAGCAGATGCCTTTATGGATTGGGCATGGAATATTATTAAATCTTATCGTCATGGAAAATTAAGAACAGGAACTCCTGTAACGACAGTAGAGCAATTTCTTACAGAACAGACAGAACTTATGAGGAAGATGGAAAGAAACAATGAACGCCTATACAATGTTACTATCAAAGGTTTCAATCAGTTAGCAGACATTGTGAAAGAGATGAAAGCCGAACGGAAAGAACTGTATAAGCAGATTGGTAAACCTACGAAAGATATTCCAGTAGTGGATACGGAAAGTGTTATCGCAGAATACAAACTTAATGAATGGAAGTCTAACGTCTATGGAATCATTAATGATATTTTGAAAGAATCCGATGAGTTAGGAACTACCACGAGAGATATTCTTAGAGAAGCATATAACTATTTAACTAACACATATGGAATTGTGTGGGAACAGGATCGGAAAGAATACAAAGAGAAATACAATATTAGTGAAAGAGGTAATGTACCAACGATTGATCTTTGCTATGATAAATATCCTGATCTGCTAGTTAATTCATTGGAAAAACTTCTGCGACAGTTCAGAAAAGAAAATGCACAGCCTGATTGGGAAGAAATGAAGATCAAGATTACCAATTATGCTAATCATATTGGAAATAAGTCTAAAGGTGGAACGTCTGTTTATCGGAAAATCTACACTAAGATGACAGAGAATGGAGTTAACTGGGATGAATATGCTCATGGGTTGTCTAAATCTCATCTTATTAAAACTAATGCAACTTTGTACAACAGATTTTACGAAGCAGCGGTGGAAATTATTTCAGAAGAATAGAGAGGTGTGATATAATTATGACACAAAACGAAAAAGGAGTTGTCTCAAAATGAATAAATTGGAAAACCGAAAAGAAGAAGCTAAAGAATATAGGAAATTAGTTGATAAATGTTTAGCTTTAATGGATAAATACGTTGGAGTAACATTTGGAATTCCTGTATGGGTAGATCGTGGCTCTCATACACTAGAGTTTAAAAAGAATGGAACTGATGAATGGAGACTCCTAACAAAAGAAGAAGTGTCTAATATTATTGAAAAATATGAGATGTTAGATTCTGTAGCAGCAAAGATTACAAAAGAAACTAATATGGGATATTGAAATGAAACAAATATTCGATCAGAAGGAGTGATAGAAAAATGAATATATTAACATTAAAAGGGAACGGAAAATCTAAATTTCTCAGTGATTTTATTGATAGTTCTCGATCAGAAAAATGTTTTGTAATCATATTTGAAGATGAAAACATTTCTCGCAGTCTGTTTTCAAGATGTGATAATTTTATTTTAGATGATTCGCAGAGCATTAAAGAGGAAATGGAAAAATATTTAGGAATTGTTGAGAATTGGAGTGACAAACTGGAATATTTAATAATATATAGTATAGATAAATCCGAAAAAGATATGATCAATTTGGATGTATATTATTTATTAAATCAGGTTAAAGATCAACCGTTCTTTAAAGAGCTAACTTGCATTGTAGCTTGTAAGGAATAAAGGAATTAAAAAGGAGTGATTAAAATGGAAAAATCTAAAGCATATACATCAGAAAAACCATATATGTGTGTTTACGAAACAAAAGAAGATGGTATTGGCTATGCGACATTTGATAATGAACAGAGTTTATTAGAATTGTTAAATGAGTGCAGAGAAAACGGAGATAAGATTTTAGATGCCTGCAAGGTTGAGGATCGTTATGAATTCAAAGATGGAAAATTTGAGTCTAAATATCAAAGAATGTATGGATATACAATTATCAAAGCGCTTAAAGATAAGAATAAGGAATTAGGTAATAAACTAAGAAAAGTAATTGATGAAAGGATCGCCATAGAAGAAAAACTAGCAGATACAAACATGCCGTATCAAAAATATATGTATTTATTGCGTGATAAAGAGGATATTGAAAAAACAGAAGCAAAGTTAAGTCAAAGGAAACAAATCGTAAGAGATATGTTAGATGTCTGCTATGAAGCGGTATGGGAATGTGACGATCGTATAGATAAAATGAAACTTTGATGGAAAGGAAATGGGATAAGTATGGCTAAATATGAAGGCACTTACGCTTGTGGGCATGATGGAGTAGTAAATGTTATTGGAAAAATGAGTGAAAGACAGAGAAAAGTTGACTATGCTTTTTCTCATCTATGTCCACAATGTGAAAAAAAAGAAAGAGAAAAACAGATTACAGAAGAAAACAAAAACTCTGAGGCACTATCAAAAGAATATGGATTTCCAGAATTGACAGGAACAGAAAAACAAGTAGCGTGGGCTAATACAATTCGATTGGATGTTTATAATGAGTTTGAAAACGACAGAACAGTACAGGAAATTATAGAAAATGAAACGACAGCCTCTTTTTGGTTAGACTTAGATCGATTTATTAGTAAACAAGATTTTCTGCGAAAATATAAACGAACTAAGAGGGAGAAAGAGCGTCGAGAAAGAATCATTAGTATTGATGCTGTGGCACCAGAAAGACTAGAACATGAAGGTGTTGTGGAAATTGTTAAAAAACTTGATAAAATATGCTTGTTTTACCTGAAAGATCAGGATTTCATTAATTTGGTTAAATCAAAAGATTATAGATGGAATGAAGATGATTGTTGTTGGTGTCGTTGTCTGACCGAGAAAAGCGGAAATTATGCTGACAGAGCAGCAGAAATTGGACACAGTTTATTACAAAATGGGTTTGCTATTTGTATTCATGATAGCGAAATCACAGAAATGGCAATCAGCGGTAACTATAAAAAAGAAAACACTCGTTGGATTAATTACGATTCAAAAGATAAAGTTCTAACATTGCGTTGGAGTGCAAGGAGTAATGAAATTTACAACGCTTCAAGGAAAATTGTGAATAATCGATATAATCGAGACAAAGGGTGCGTGGAAGTACCTATAGTCAATTACAGGTCTGTAAATAACTTTGCGAAAAAGTATGATTTTTGTTATACTGAAAATGCACTTGATGCTATCGAACAGTATAAAAAAGAAGTCAGAGAAATGAGAAGGGTTAAGGTGGACAAGTAATGGAATATATTAATCATTATACTCTGTTGACAGGGCATATGAGAAAATCTTATTCAGAGGAAATCAGTAGTGAAATAAGAACTAGAATGAGAGAGCTTATTGAATTTGATAGGAATGTATCATCTAATTACACAGTACCGTTTATGGATGGAACTAAATTGCATATTACTGCGGATGGAGCTTTCTATTGCGCAGAAGTTATATTAGAGGCTGAAGGCGAAAATATTGTATTGCTGACAACAGTAGGATGCAAAGATAGAAGCGGATTATCCCTTGCAATGAAATCAATAGAGTGTGCTTACAAAGATTTGTTTGGAAAATCCTTGGGTGAATATCATCCTGAATTGCCATTTATTGTGGATATTCCAACGCCATTTTGTACCATAATTTCAAACTGGTCAGGAGATTTTTGCAGAACCTTAGCATGGTCGGTTTTTGATGACAAAGATGATCAGACAGCAGAGGAAGAAGTAGAAACAAATACAATTCGTAGAAGTGTAGCAGATCTTCATGGAGTAAAGAAAGATAATTACGAAGGACTTCCAGAGGAATTAAAAGAATTCAATTATTACTTTGTGGATTGTGGACATTCTATTCTTGCAATTCCAGAATGTAAGTTAGACGAAGCAATTAAAGATGGAGATTTGGATATGTTTGAATGTCCATTTCCTGTTAAATATGTGCTTGAAAAAGGATATAGAATGTATAAAGATCATGTAGTTTGCGAGGCAGAATATCATCCTGCATTTGGGTTAATAATTGATGAAGAATGGGATGAATTTTAGAGTAACTTAATAAGATGAAATAAATTAAAGCATATCATTTTTTGGTATGCTTTAAAAATACAAATAAAAATATAGGAAAGAAGAGGAAATAAATGGAAAAAAATATTAGGAAAGAAGGAGATTATATAATATCAGAAGATGTTCTTGGAACATCATATAAACACCCATCATTTGGAATGTTATCATTCAATCGTACTCATGGCGGGCATAGCAATTTATTTGGCAGTAGCATTCAGCATAACGATACAATCCATATGGTATTAAAGGAAGGTGTGGTTATAAGGGGACTCAATGATGATAGGTATGTTGGAGAAGATGAGATTCTGGAAGTAGAAATGTCGCAATCACAATTTGCGGAATTAATTACTTCTATGAATGTTGGAACAGGTATTCCATGTACTATTAAATATTTACGTGGTAAAGAACGTATTAACGAAGCGGATTTTATCAATAAAAGACAGCAGATAACAAATGAATTTAAAGAGTCTATGAACGAGCGTATGAGCGATGCAAAAGAATTTTATGATGAAGTCAAGGAGCTTTTTACTACGAAGAAATCTATTGGAAAAGGCGATCGAGAAATGATCCTGAGAAGACTTGCCAACGTGACTCAAGGTATTGAATCTAGTTCAAAATTTATCTTTGATCAATTCCAAAATCAGATAGACAAAACAATTACAGAAGCTAAAGGAGAAATCGAGGCTTTTGCACAGAATAAAATTAATGCAATAGCCCAACAAGCTCTTGTAGAACAGAAAGAAGATATTTTAAAATTAGAGAATCCTGTTGATGTAAATCATATGGAACTTGATGAAGAATAAAACGAAAATTTGATAGGTGGTGGTACGAATGGTGGATTGGGATCAACATAAATGTATAAAGGAGCGTTCCCTGCACATTTGACTAGGTTGCTAGTGGAAATTTCTAATTGCTGGGTAGAATCTATGTCTGAAAAATAATGTATATTATAGGAGATGATAAGAATGGAAAGTATTTATAAAAGAAGGGCAGATAGTGACTTGATTGTGGAATACAAACAATTTGAAAATAAAATGAAAAATGGTAAATTAACTGTACACGAACAAAGAATGTATGTTACATTACTATCTGAAATTTCTGATCGTTGGATAAAACAGAATGAAATTGAAAGAGGTGCTAAATGAGAAAACCAATAACAAAATGTCCGCACTGCGGAAGTGATCGTGGAATGGCTGTTAGGTTTAAAGCTACTGGAACCGATATATATAGTTTTGATGGACATTTTCAAGATGAAGAAATTATTGAATACTGTACATATAATAAATGTATGACATGCTGTGACTGTGGTAAACGTATAATGAGTTATGATGAATTTATGACACATTATGCAATCGATGAATTAACAGGTAAGCATTTAAAACAGTGAAAGGAGAATTTTATCTCCACATATAGAGGGGAGCGATGCCATGAGTAACACAGGATGGATTAAACTCCATCGGAAAATTACAGATCATTGGCTATGGGAAGACAAACCATTTGCCAGAGGACAAGCAATGATTGACTTACTGATTCTCGCAGGTTATAATGATCAACCTAAGTATGTTGATGGAAACTTAGAAACAGTCGAGCGAGGATCGATGGTTACTTCGATCAGAAGATTGTGTGATCGATGGGGGTGGAGTAATTCAAAGGTTGTCAAATTTTTAAAGACACTGGAAAACGACAGTATCATACATGTAAAAAGCGACACTAAAAAGACAGTCATAACCATAGTAAATTACAGTGTTTATCAAGGTTTTGTAGATGAAAAAACTACACAGAAACGACACCAAAACGACGCAGAAGCGACACATAAAAAGAAAGTAAAGAATAATAATAAATATAATAATAATATAAAGCGATTCACACCGCCTGATTGCGAGCAAGTCTCCAGATATTGTCAACAAAGAAACAATGGGATTGATCCAGAAGAGTTTGTGGATTATTACACAGCCAAAGATTGGATGATGGGCAATAGCAAGATGCAAGACTGGAAGGCAGCAGTACGAAACTGGGAACGAAATCAGGCTAAGAAGAACGCTAAACAAAAGCCAAAGGTAACGAACCTTGCACACTTGGAATGTGATCGTGATTATGATTTTGGTGCGTTGGAAAGACAGTTGTTTGAGAAGCAGATGACAGGATAAGTTTGACGAAAGGATGGAAAAATGTCAGAAAATATTTATATTCACTACGGAAGTGATAAGTTTGAGAAAGAGTTGTTTATGTCAATTGTGAACAGAAACATGATTAACAAACCATTTGGAGGTTTATGGGCATCGGATATAAAGGCGGATCAGCCGTGGGAGAAATGGTGTATTGATAATGATTTTAGAATTGATAAACTAGACAAAAACTTTAAATTTACATTGGATGATTCGGCAAATATTGTTGAATGGACAGCGAAAGCCGATTTAAAGCAGGTTCCAACGCAAGATCTATCGGGATATCTCCCAGAATATTTATTTGATACAATGGGCGTTGTGCCAGATTTTGAGAAGATGGTCGAAGATGGAGTTGATGCAATTAAGCTTAATTTATCCAAAGGTGATTATGAGTTATATTATGAGCTTTACGGTTGGGATTGTGATAGTATTCTGATCATGAATCCTGATATTATTAGACCATTGTAGAAATTGAATAACAGAATGAGATTGAGAAGCTTATGGCTTCTTTTTATTTTGCCTAAATTTAGAGAATAGGAGTAAGAATTATGGAATTAATCGAAGTAGAAATTAGACCAGAAGTACGTGAACAGTGCAATAATTAGAGAGGAGAGATTATCATGGCAGCAACACAGTTTGAAGTTATTGAAACAGTAAACAATAATAACGCAGAAGAATCTGAAACAAAGATTAAAAGACGTAAGGATGGAAGTCCTAAATGGACTCGATCTAACAAACAAAAAGGCGTATCATCTTTAGTGTATCCGATCAAGGACAGAAAACAATTTGCAGCCTTTAATGCATATTTTAGAGACCAGATTGATAAATCGTACACAGAGTACAAACGATATGTAGCTGCCAGAAACAATCTTTTGGTTGCAGTTGGAAACAATACAGCATATCGTATCTCTGATATCGTCAGACTCAAATGGGGCGATTTATTAGACGATAAGACTCGTAAGCAGGAAAAGAAAACAAAGAAATTCAGAACTGTATACTTTAACGATTTGGTAACTGAAGCAGTGGATATTTTCTTTGAAGCTGTTGCAGGAACTAAATATGATGTCAAGATTGATGGCGAAGTGCCAATGGATGATTATGTTTTTGGAACATGTAAGTCTGGATCAGGACACATGACTGAAGCAAATGCTTTGGATTTTGTTAAAAAAGGTGCTAAAGCAGTTGGAATTGAGGACAATATTGGTACGCATACATTACGAAAGAACTTTGTGTATTGGACACTTGTCGATCATAAAGATGATCAGAACGTATTGTATACACTTATGAGATTATTGCATCATAGTAGCCCTGCAATGACGTTTTTATATGCTACAATTACAGAAGAGGAAACTCATGTGTTATTTGATGATATTGCTCAGACGTACAAGGATATTATCAGCGGAGCATTTAACGGATTAAAGGAAAATGTTATTAATGTGAGTTATGATAGAGTTATGGAGATTATCAAGTGTGCTTATGAGACTGGTAAGGATGATGCAGATCAAAATGATAGGGTACATGAGGACAATATGCAGGCACTAAAAGAGCTGCTGGAAGGAGTTATTTTATGATATTTGTAACAGGAGATACGCATGGGGATTGGATGACTCGATTAAACAGTCATTCTTTCCCAGAAGGAGTAGAGTTGACTAAAGATGATTACGTGATCATTTGCGGAGATTTTGGATTGTGGCATGACACAAAAGAAGAACGACATAATCTGGAATGGTTGGACAACAAACCATTTACTACTTTGTTTGTATGTGGGAACCATGAAAATTATGATCGGCTGTACGAATATCCTGTAGAAGAATGGAATGGAGGAAAGATTCATAAGATTCGTGATTCTACCTTCCATCTCATGCGAGGACAGGTATTTGATATTCAAGGCAAGAAATTCTTTACGTTTGGCGGAGCAAGTTCCCATGATGTTCAGGATGGAATTTTAAAACAAGACGATCCAAGAATTAATGAATGGTACAGAGATTACGACAAAATGTTTAGGATCAATCATACGTCATGGTGGAAAGAAGAGCTTCCTTCAGAGGAGGAAATGACAGAAGGTATGATGAATCTGAAGCAGAATGGATTGCAAGTGGATTATATAATTACACATAGTCCATACGCATCTGTATTATGTCAAATGGATCAAGGATCAGGAGTGTATAAAACAGATATATTGACGGATTATTTGCAAGAGATTAAAGAATCTGTTGAATATAAAAAGTGGTTCTTTGGACATATGCATGTGAACCAGAACTTTCCAGGAGATAATGCGATTGCAATTTACGAACAAATTATTAGGATTTTATAGGAGAATTTTGTATGAAGATAAATACGATTAGACAAAATAAGGAAGAAAAGAAAGCAAACCAGAATCTTATGTGGATTTCAGCAGAGATTCCACCACTAAAACCAGATAACGCATCACGTTATATGAGATATAAAACATATCCTGTAATCGTGGATTACAAATATAATGATGGATGTGTAGACGAAGTGCTTGATTTCTGTGACTATGATTTTGAAGAAAAGAAATGGAAACTGGATAATTCTCATAAAGTTAGACAGTATTTCCCACTTCCAAGTAAGCACAAAGTAAAGTGTTCGAACAAAAAGAGAACATTTGTTCGAAAAATATCTTGATTTTGTTCTATGGTAGCATTATAATAAGAAATGTAGAGATTCTTTGTTCACAATAAAAATTAACTTTCTTTCTTGCACCTATTGACAGGGTGCAAACAGTATGGTATATTTAATTCATGAAAATAACAAATGCAACTGGGGAAAGTTGAGGGACGTAAAAATGAACGGATATACTAACAAAGAAAGAAAAGGAAACGATAACAGAAAAAGAAAAGAATATGTATATGGCAAATATCAAAATCCTCAAGTTTGGGGAATATATTTTGCAGATTTGCCGAAAATTGAAGGTAGTCACATCTTGCATGGAAAAAGACCAGTTATTGTATATTCTAATAATATTTGTAACAATACGAGTACAGAGATTAACGTGTATCCAATTACAAAAAAATTAAGGAACTGGATACCGACACATGTAACCATTTATCCAAATACCAGTAATGGATTAAAAATGGTATCACAGGTGTATTTAGAGCAAGGAAGAACAGTTCCAAAGAATAATCTTTTAGAGTATTGGGGAAGAATATCTGATCTATCTTTAATGTTAAAAATAGGACATGGCATTTTAATACAAAACGGCATGTTATCGTACATGAATGCAATGGCATCCTAGAAATGGAGAATATTATGAATAATAAAGAATTGATACAAAATTATATAGATTCTCACGTATCAGAATCACGTCGCCCAACATGGAATTGGTTATTAGATTCTGATATTGCGGACGACAATGAATCTGGGTTAACGTATGCACCAGGTACAATCCAAGAGGCTATATTATCAGATACTAGAGGTAAAAAAACCAAAAGTATGAATTCTATTAAAAAAAGATATGACCAGCTCGTTAAACTATATACTTATGCATATGAACAAAATTACATTAAATATAATCCATTTGTTAATGATAAATTTATAAACTTGCAATTAGCAGTTGATATATATTTTTCAAATAGAGTTAATGTTAATTATGTTACACCAGATAAAATAAATGCGTTTATTTCGAATCTGATGTCGTGCAATGCATCAGCCGATACCAAATTGAATACTAGATTTCACATTGTGAGTTTATATAATGGGATAAATGGAAAGGAGTTAAGAAATCTAAAATTCTCAGATATTAATCAAAATGATTTAACAATTTTTGGGAAACCAGTCTCCAAAGATTTTATCGAGACATTGAATGAATATAAATTGAAAATGGGAGATACGAATATATATGATGATTTTGTATTAATACCACGAAAAAAATGTAATAATATAGAAGAATATCAAGCAGAGCAAAAGAGGATATATAATAATGTGCAGTCTCAATTAGAATTAACTGGTAACACTTTATCTTATGAAAAATTGACAACCATTGATGTTATTAATTCTGGTTTTATACAATATTTAAAATCTAAAATGGATATCAAGGCAATTGCAGATTTATATTATATTAAATCAAAAGAAGGAATCGCACGATCTGTAATCGCACGTCAATTTAGTGATATTGCAATTGATTTTTATTATAATTATTATATATCATATAGAATAAAAAAGAAACAATTTAGCGATCGTCAAACGGTAATCGGTAAAAGTATTGGTTACCTATATAAAGACGAGGACTATAAGAATTATCGTGCACATCAAATAATGGCAGAATAAAGGAAGGTATATGTATGGACAATCAAATATTAGAAATGTTAGCAGCGAATCAATCAAATCAAATGCATATTGATGTACTTGATTTACACTCATCAGAAATGTCATCGTGGTTTCTGAGCGAATATAAGATTCGAGCAGATGATAGAAAGATGAAGATCTATGGCAAAGATAAAGATCTTTCATATCATTGGATCGAATTTATTCAAGATGAGAATTTGTTCTCTCATATTAGGCAGGACGACATATTTGACATAATCAAATGCCTGCAATTTACATACAAAGAGAGATACAATGTTGGCATAAAAATACAGACAATAAAAAAGAAAGCAGAAGTCTTTGGTAAAACTTCTACTTTCACACAAACTAAAAATTTCAACTAAACAAATCATAGATAACAAAAAAAGATTTTTTGAATCTACCGTGTTGGCAGCACGATAGAAAATCGAATTTGATATTTAGAATTGTTTAATCTGAAAGGATAATAATATCCTTAAAATCATTATAACAATTCTAAACATGTTCGTCAACATGAAATTTTTTCCAAAAAATACAACTAAATATAGGAGTGATGTATGAAATACATAATTACGAATGAAGAGTTCTATGTGAAAAGAGATCATGCAAGAAATAAATACGTTCGTGATAATCGTAAGTCTGAAGCTACTCAGTTTACCTCCAAGCAAGCAAAGCACATTTTAGGTTTGAAGCATAAATATACGTGGATGAAAGACGGATTTTATGCCAGAGAAATTGAGCTAGGTAAAGTTGGAAAACCTATGGAATCTAGTGAAATAATGCGTAAAGGTAATGGAAATTGCTTTATGGACTGGGAATGTGATAATACATTGATCGACAACATAGAGACTGAGGAAAGAGCTATAGTAGGACTTCTAGCATATGACTCAGATCAATTAGGAGAAAAGAAGTTTGAATTAGAGCAGGCATTATCATATGCCGATTCTGCCAGAAGTGATATTCTTCATGCGATTGAGTTTAAAAAGATTGATGCTGCGAAACGTGCAGTGATTGTTGGGTATCTTAAAACCTTACAAGAATTGCACAGAAAAATCAAGAATTGTATTCGATACATAGAAGTGATGCAGAATTGCATGGATAATCAGAAAGATATATGTACTTTGAAGAAAGAATTAAAAGATGCAGAACATAAGTCGTATGTCGGCAGGACAAAGTATTATGAGCTGATCAAGAATATAATCGGGTAGAGTTTCTTCCTTATTATATATGATGACTCGCACAGGCATTTGTGCAAAATTAAAATGTAAAATTATAACTTAGGAGGTATTTAATGACAGAAGAAAAGAATATGGTAAATGAAGGATTAAACACATTGGTGTTTAATAATGATGAATTTGGGAATATCAGAACGGTAATCTTAAATAATAACCCGTGGTTCGTAGGGAAAGATGTGGCTGAGTGTCTTGGTTATACAAATTCGAAGAAAGCAATTCGAGATCATGTTGACGATGAAGATAAAATTATGGGGGAACGAAACGTTACCCCATCTATAACAGACAAATTAGGGAGAGTTCAATACCCAGTGTTTATTAATGAGTCAGGTTTATACGCTTTGATTTTTGGAAGCAAGCTTGATAGTGCGAAAGAATTTAAACATTGGGTGACATCCGAAGTTCTTCCGCAGATACGCAAAACAGGTGGATATATTCCGATTGAAAAAGAAGATGATGATTTAACCATCATGGCGAAAGCACTGAATATTATGCAAAACACTTTGGCACAAAAGGACGAGTTATTAGCTCAGAAAGAAGAAGTTATCAGTCAACAGAAGCCACTTGTCGATTTTGCCAATACGGTCAGTGCCACAGAAACAATGGTTGACATGAAAACAATGGCAAAGCTTCTTGAGAAAGAAAATCAAGATATTCATATGGGCAGAAACAAATTATTTGCGTGGTTAAGAAAAGAAGGGTATCTCATGTCAGATAATACCCCATATGAAAGATATGTTAAGCAGGGCATTTTCAAATTAACAGAAAGTGAAGTTGAAACTAAGAATGGAAACAAGTTGATCACCAAAACATATGTGACTGGCAAAGGGCAATTATACTTGACAAAGAAATTAGCACAATACTTTGCCTCACAGAGTGCATCAGCTTAGAGAGGAGACAAAGAATGGAAGAAAATAAAACGGGCGTTTGGGTACGCTGTATGAATGGCAAAGAAGTTAAATATAATCATAATCAGATTTCATCATTTAATGTAGGAGATATTGTCGAGGTAGATAACGATGATGTGTATGTAAGATTTAAAATTGAGGTCGTTGAATTAAAAGGTGTTTCCACGATTTTGGCTACTTATACAATAAAGCCTCAACTCAGAATTGATCGAACAACGCCTTTTTATTCAGTTACTAAATTTCGTGATGCTGAACCAATCGAAATGGATGTGTATGCGAATAATGAGGCATTGATCATTGTTCCATTTTGGTATGGAAAAGAACAGTATAGAAATCAGAATATACGGTCAATAGAAGCGGTAATTGCCATAACAAGAAAAGAATCATTAAGAACAATGAATGAAGATCTTGAGATTAAGACATGTACGATTTCAGCCGACAAAATAAAAATTGGCACATTAGCCCCACCACCACTTTCAGAAAGAAGAGGTTCTTTCCTGCCATACTATCAGCAAAAACCAATTACTGCAACGTCAGAAGCAGCAAAGAATTTTAAAAAAGAATATTATGGAATATTTGGAGCTGAACGTGAATTAAAGTCACAGATACCAACAATAGAACTGGATCAGACGTTAAAAAAGATTGCTGGCAGAATGGACAACATCATGATTAGCGATTTAAGAACAAATCACATCGAATTTAAGGAGAAAGAAATGTATACAAAGAATTTAAAAGAAATGATCAAGAAACCGATTTATGTTGACAAAGAAATTACTGTGAAGGAACCAATGTTAGATAACAACGGTAAGCAGATCGAAAAAGATGGTAAGCCAGTGTTTAAAGTAAAACATTATCATGGAATGGTTAAAATCTTATGGGTTAGTGGAGCAGAAACTGTTGCGTATGTAGAGGGAAATGATGTGTATGACAGAGAAAATGGCTTCAAAACTTGTGTATTAAAATACCTTTGTGGTAACGCAGGTGCTCATGATGCAGTTGACTTCTGGACAAACAAATATGTGAAATATCCAAGTAGCTGCATTGAGGTGACAGAAAATTTATGCAAATTAGAAAAAATTCTTGAGAATGACAAGCAGAGAGAAGAAGAAAGAAAAGGTTTGCCTCATGCAAAATTCTTTGTCGTAAAGAAAGAAGAATTAATGTTTGATCCACTTAAAGAATCATATGAGGACGAGAATGGTCAAAAGATTAAGGAATTTAAGAAACTTGCTAAGAAGTATTTCCCAGAACTCAAGGGCAAAGAAATTTATATCAATGACAATAAGAGTTATGAAATCTTCGTAGCAATTAAATAATACATGAAAAGGAGATAAATTATGTGTACGCCAATGAATGAAAACTGGAGCAATTTTTTAAACAAATTGTCAGAGCGTTTAAATAAGATGCTCGACTATGTAGAGAAAAACAATTCTACATTGTATGAAACCGATATTGATAAGGATGAACTTTGGGAAGTATATCTGAGTAGCTTCCCTGAAGGAACCAATAAGATGTATCGCAAACGACGAGAATATGACTGTGGTCATTGCCGAAACTTTATTAAAACAATCGGTGGAGCTGTGACAATTGTTGACGGTAAGATTCATACGATCTGGGAGATCGACACTGATGATGTCGTATTTCAGCCAGTAGTTGATGCTTTACGAACATATGTAGAATCAAAGCCAATCAAAGATATTTGGAGACATTTTACAAATACAGTTGGAGTAAAAAGTACAAATGAGTATACAGAAGATAAGCAGATTATCAAATGGACTCATATGTATACACCGATTCCAGAGAGATTACTAGAAAGAAAATCCGATATTCCTACAGTAAAAGCAAAAGTTAGAGATCGAAAGAACGTGTTCAAAAGATCGCTTGATGAAATCACAGAAGAAGCTGTTGATACGGTATTAGAACTGATCGCTTCAAATACTCTTTATAGAGGACAGGAATGGGAAAGAGTATTAAAAGATTTTAGAAAATATCAGCGAGAATACAACAGTTTGTCTGATGAAGAAAAAGATACATACACATGGACAAAAGCCATGACGATCGGAGATGTAATTGGTCGTATTAGAAACCATAGTATCGGTACATTACTTGTGAATATCAGCGAAGGTATGGATTTAGATAATGCAGTAAAAGCTTATGAAAATGTTGTAGCTCCTGCGAATTACAAACGACCTAAAGCAATCTTTACAAAGAAAATGCTTGAAGATGCAAAGAAAACTGTAACCGATTTAGGATATATGGATTCATTGCAGCGTAGATTTGCAAGACTTGACGATATTACAGTAAACAATATTCTGTTTTGTAATCGTGATGCAGCACCACGTATCCAGGGCGGTTTAGATATTTTTGATGAGATGAGTAAGGAAGTCGCTGTAAATCCTAAGAAATTCTCTAAAGTAGAAGAGATCAGTGCAGAGAAATTTGTATCAGATGTTCTTCCAACCGCAAAAGAATTAGAAGTCTTGTTTGAAAATAGACATAAGAAGAACATGGTTTCACTGATCGCACCTGTAAATAAAGATGCTAAGAACATGATGAAGTGGAGTAATCCTTTCAGCTGGGCATATTCAGGAAATATGACAGACAGTGAAATGAAAGAAAGAGTTAAGAACGCAGGTGGTGCAGTTGATGGAGTTTTAAGATTCTCAATTCAGTGGAATGCAAATACAGATTGGAATCAGGACGATTTTGATGCACATTGCAGAACTCCACGTCATCATATCTATTATGCTTCAATGCATGATTATGCAACTGGTGGAAGCCTTGATGTTGATGTAACTCATCCACATAGAGGAGAGCCTGCCGTAGAAAATATTACATGGGCAGATAATTCCAAAATGGTTGACGGAGAATATGAATTTTTCGTAAGAAATTTTGCTCATAGAAATGGAGTTTCTGGATTTACAGCAGAGATTGAATTTGATGGACAGATTTATGAATTTGAATATGATAAGCCTTTACGTCAGAACGAAGATGTTCCAGTAGCTACAGTTACATTAAAAGATGGTGTGTTTACAATCAAAGAGAAACTTCCATCAACAACATCTTCAAGAGAAATCTGGGGCGTCAATACAAATCAGTTTGTGCCAGTAACAGTAATGTGTTATTCGCCGAACTATTGGGATGAACAGATAGGAATTGGACACAAACATTATCTGTTCATGCTAAATGGATGTGTAAATGAAGATACTCCAAATGGATTCTTCAATGAGTTCTTGAAACAGGAATTGGTACAGCACAAGAGAGTATTCGAGGCTTTAGGAAGTAAGATGCATGTCGCAGATGATCCGAACCAGTTATCAGGAATTGGCTTCAGCTCTACAAAGCGAGATGATGTGATTGTTAAAGTCAAAGGCGCAACTGAAAGAGTTCTTAAAATTAAATTTTAACATAAAAAGGAGATTGAATTATGACAACAGAAAATTTATTCGAAATGGCAACAAGAAGCAAATTGAGATTCCCATCAACAAAGGGAGAATTATCCGTAGAAGATTTATGGGATTTATCTGATAAAGATTTAGACGTGGTTTATAAAAATCTGAAAGATCAGGAAGTTAAATCTTCAGAAGAAAGTCTGTTGGATGATGCAAATGTTGATCCAAAATTAACGGCTGCGATTGGTATTGTGAAGTATATCTTTACAACAAAACGTAATGAGAGACTTGCTGAAAAGGAACGTATTAATAAGAAACTGACACAGAGAAAATATATTGATGCTCTTTCCAAGAAACAGGATGAGGCTATTGAGAAGATGTCAGAAGCAGAATTACGTGCAATGATTGATTCGTTAGAAGATTAAGATAATACACCTTCCCGTCAAATTTGACGGGTGGGTGCTTAAAGAAAGGAGACTGGAATGATTTATAAATTAGAATTAGGCGACTGGTCGGAAGATGGGCATAAAATATCAGAAAGTTTTTTATTTGATTGTAACTATGATATTCATAAAATTCGACAAGCGTATAAAGACAGTTGTAAAAAGCTAGGAGTAGCTTTTAATTACAATGAAGATTATACGGGTCTAGGTCTTGGTTATAGAAGTGAGAGACTGATTTGGACAGAGTATCAAGAATCAGAAATGAGCGAAACAGCATTTGAAATTTTAAATAATTCTGGGTGTTTTAAAGAGGTTGATTTCTATAAAGAAGATGGCGTGTATTATATTGAAGAAAGGAAAGATTGTGCAAAACTTATTATGAATTTTATCGCACTGTCTATGCCTGAAGATTTTCGATATAAGCTTGTCCAAGAGCCAAAAGTTGAATCGATTAATAGTTGGAATGATGAACTGAGACAGCACTTTGGGTATGGATTATTTGATTAATAAAACAGTAATTTAAAGGAAGGAGAGAAAATGAGACAGATTACAGACACACATACAGGAGAAATTATCTCCGATACAGATTTAACATTAGAATACTTATTCGTTGGTGATTATGGCAAGGAAAACAACATTAAGGCAGATTTTCTTGGGTATGATAAACGAATTGAAAAAGTTGAACATAAACCAGTTGATATTAGAGAAAAATTAGTTGTGACTGTTTCGTCGCAGAAAGGTTGTCCGATGCATTGCAATTTCTGTGATTGCCCTAAACTTGGATTTAAAGGAAACGCATCGTTGCCAGAGTTAATGATGGAGATCACTTCTGGAATTGCTTTATCAGGAATCAGACATGGAGAACGATTAAATGTACATTATGCAAGAATGGGAGAGCCTACATTTAATCAAAATGTAATTGCTTCGGCTAAACAGATTGCACATATGTTAGCAGATCCAGACAGTGATATACATTTCAACACATATCATCCAGTAATTTCTACAATGATGCCAAAGGCAAATAATAATTTAAAAGAATTTTTACATAAATGGGTTAAAACTGGATTCGAATATGGTGGAGAAGATGGCTTTGGTCTTCAGTTCTCTATCAATACTCTTAATGAAGAACAAAGAAATGAAATGTTTCGAGGATGTTCATTATCTTTAACAGAGATCGGAGGCATTATTGATTGGTTGCCAATGCCAAAGAAGCGTAAGTACACATTGAATTTTGCTGTTACGTCCAAAAGTAATTTAGACGTAGATTTGATGAACAAGTATTTCGATAAGGAAAAATGCATTGTAAAGATTACTCCTATCCATGAAACAGTTGAAGCAGTTGACGAAGGATATGAGATTGTAACAGATTTTGACGTATATGAAAAATTTGAACAACCACTTGTAAAAGACGGTTGGGATGTAATTGTATTTGTTCCATCGAAAGAAGAAGACGCAGACAGAATTACATGTGGAAATTCATTAATTGCATTAGGAAATTAAATTGAAGAGGATGATTAAACATGGAAGTTAAAGCAAAATGGACAGGTCGTGGTTTTGCACTCTGTATTGGGGAATGGAAGCTTTATGTTGATGGCAAAGATGCTACAGATAAGATTCCAGAAGACTTACGCACAGAATCTATGAATACATATAAAAAATATGAACGATGGTATTTTAAGGGTTGGGATGTAGAATGGGAATCATATTATGACGGACTAAAGCAAGATGAATGGATTGAGTCTAATAAATATTGGTTAGATGAAATCACAACAGATATTGAAATTCAACGTCAAATTTTCAAAGCAATTAATGAACAAGATTTTCGCCCTAACTCATGTGGTGGGTGTATTTAGTAACTAGGTTATAACATCTATATATGATGTTGTGATAAATAAATACAATCTATCTGTTAAACTCAAAAACAAAGAAAGTAGAGGAATTTTATAGATGTTGATGTTTTTATTTAGAGGATTATTATTGATTGGTACTGCCGTACTGATTGGAGTTGGATGCTATGATTTTCAGGAAGAAAATTTTAAGCCATCCAAAAAAATGTTATATGCTTTAATCCCATTCGTATTATGGGTACTTACATTATGTATTGTATATGTACCGTCTAATAACGTAGGAATTCGTTGGTCAGCATTCAGTGGAACTAGCAGCAAGACATTAAATGAAGGAATTACATTCAAGAGTCCAATTGATAAGGTATTTCTTATTCCAACTACTGTAGAAGAGAGATCAATTAAGAATGTAAATGTTCAGACCAAAGATGCACAGTTTGTAAAAGCTGAGGTAAATGTCAAGTTTCGTGTTAACCAGAAAGATGCATTTAAGGTATACAAGAGATACACAACACTTGACAACTTAAAGCAGAATATTATTAGCAACTATGCACAGAAGAGTATTGAAACAGTTGTTACTCAGTACAATGTGATTGATACTCTTGGTGCTAAGAAAAATGAAATCTACGCCTTAGCTACAAAAGATTTACAGAATATGCTTAAAGATGAGGGTGTTGAGCTTGTGCAGCTGACTATCAAAGACATGAACGCAGGTAATGAGATTGAAAAAGCGATCGCTGATGAGGCAGTTGCCAAGAAACGTGTAGAAACAGCAGAGCAGAATCGTCTTAAAGCCAAGAAAGATGCTGAGACTAAGGTAGTTAATGCTAAAGCAGAAGCAGATGCAAACAAAATCTTAGAGAAACAGCTAACAAACAAAATCTTAATTCAGCAGTGGATTGAAAAATGGAACGGAGAGGTTCCTAAAGTATCTGGTGATAGCAAGTCTATGATCAATATTCAGGATTTGATGAAATAATTTAAAAAATTACATATTAGCAGATAGTATTTGTATTAAAACTGGCATTTTATGACTCTATAAAACACAATATATAGTGATTATCCAATTATTGAACCACTATATATAGTTGTATAAAGTGCCAGTCATGGAAACATAGCTCAGTTGGTAGAGCAGGCAATACATAAACATTCATTTTTCTACCTCCATATAAGTATTTTTATTTATTTACATTTAATTTTCATCACATATAAATTGCCGACACAGGTTCGATTCCTGTTGTTTCCACTAAAAAAGACCTCAACCTAAATGGTTAAAGTCTTTTTGGTTAATCGTTTGGTATGACCTCGATAACATCTTCAACTTTGCAATCAAGATATAAGCAAATTTTGTCAATGTTTTCGAGACTGATATACTGATTCTTTGCCATCTTGGCAATTGTACCAGACCCCATATTTAAAGCGGTTCGTAAATCAGATTTTGTCATACCCTTTTTCGCTAAAGTTACGAAAAGCGGTTTATAACTTATCATATGATATACCTCCACATCTATATTGTAACATATTATATACAGGATGTAAAATAAAATATTCAAGAAGTTGAAGATTTTGTATTGACACTATGTGCAAGAAGTGGTATATTATATTCAACAAATGAAAGGTAAACTTCAAGAAAATGAAATATGAAGGAGTGAGAAAATGTCAAATAAAATTTACAGATATTATCAACCAAACGATAAAGATACAAAAGACAATCATTCAGATTGCGTGATCAGAGCATTAACAAAAGTGCTTGATAAAGAATGGTTAACAACATTTGATGATTTGTTACCATACGCAAGGGATATGCAGTGTATGCCATCAGAGCGAAAATGTTACGAAGAATATTTATTCGATAATGGGTTTGCTTATCAAGGTATTAGCAACCGAAAAGGATCTAAACGACCAACAGTTGAAAGTTTTGCAAAAGATCATAAACAAGGCAATTACTTGGTAAATGTTGCGAATCATGTAGTTGCAATTTCAGACGGTTGTTATTACGACACATGGGATTCTGGAGATTGTTGCTTGTATGGATATTACTATAAGGAAGAAGGAGAGAAATAAATGAGAAAGAAAATTTTGGCAACGGTTCTAGGAACAACGATTTGCTTAGGATCAATGACAGGATGTACCGCAGGATTCAAAAGAGGAGTTGTTGATATGAAAAGCAATTGGAATGGTGGTATGAATAGAGTCATTACAGTATACACGGCAGACGGCAAGAAGATTGCTGAATATAAAGGAAAAATTGATATTGATACAAATGATGGTGGATATGTCAAGTTTGACTACAAAGGTAAGAGATATATTTATTATAACTGTTTTGTAGAGAGTATCGCAGATATTGATTAGAGAGGAGAGAAACAAATGAATTTAGAAGAAACTATCAAATGCGCAAATGATATGACAACAAAGAAATACACAGAAGCCATGTTGTGTCATGCGAATCCAGACGATGAAGAACTTGATGGATTGATTGACTGTGCCTTAAATCATGAGCAACTTGCGAAGTGGCTGGGAGAATTGAAAGAGTTAAAAGAATATAAAGAAAAGTATAGATGGCATGACTTAAGAAAGAATCCTGATGATCTGCCAGAAGATATTAAGTACGTTTGGGTTTTTATAAAAGGTGAATGCACTCATAGGTCATGGCACGATTCTCATGGATGGAGAAGGCGTAACAGTAACATTTTATACTATAACGACGAAAGTGTTTTGGCGTGGAGAGAGATTGAAGAGTTTAAAAGTGAGGGGAAATAAATGAGTACAACAAAAACAATTGATATTTCAGTGCTGCCAGAGGCAGAACAGGATCTAATAAAAGCATTATTTGATAAATGTTGTGAAAGAGCGAAACCAAAAGAAAAAACTAATTCAGGGTCTAAAGTTTGGAAACCAAAATACGGTGAAAGATATCATTACATTGATGGTAGCGGATCTATTTATAGTGCAATATGGTTTAATAGCATTGTCGATAACGGTAGATGGGTATTAGGCAACGTATTTAAAACACAAGAAGAAGCAGTATTTGCAAGAAAGAAAAGAAAAGTAGAAGTTGAACTTGAGCGGTATGCAAAGGAACACAATGGCACAGAATTTGCCAATCGTTGTTATTGTATTCGATGTGAAGAAGACGGAAAAAGACTTCTTTGCGATACATGGGCTACAACAAAAATACAGGGTACAGTTATGTTTACATCAAAAGATGTTTTAGTTGATGCAATTGAAGCAATCGGAAGAGACAGAATCATTAAATACATCTTTGGAGCATAAAGTGAGGTGAAAGAAAATGGGTACAGCAAAGACAATTGATATTTCAAAATTATCTGAAGCACAACAGAATTTATTTAAATCATTATTTGAGCAGTTTTGTGAAAGATCGGAACCGAAAGAAGAAACTAATCCATGTGGATTAAAGAATGGGGATACGTATTATTTCATCACTGATGATGGGCATATCTGTATGGCAAAATGGCAAGGTAGAGCATCAGATTTTAGAAGATTAGCTTTAGGTAATGTATTTAAGACTGAAAAGGATACAGAGTTTGCTATTGAAAAGCAGAAGGTTAGGGTTGAATTGCAAATATATGCTGATGAACATAATGATCCTGATCAAGAAGAATGGGATGGAGCGAATTTTCATTATTATATTGGATATGATGTGACTGAGGATGATTTGGCAAAAATCCCTGCCGTACAACTTAGACGCCTAAATGAGGTATATTTTTCTTCTAAAGAAATCGCTGAGGATGCCGCCAACAAGGTTGGAGCAAAACGCATCATAAAATATCTATTTGATGTTGATTGTGAGGTGGATGAATAATGGTGATATTGGTACTTATAATCGCCATAATTGCTTTAATAATCTACAAAGGTTGCTTCTCTGGTGATTTTGATGTTGTGTTAATTCCGATTAACTTTGCTGTCATCGTAGTTTTATGTTTGCTACTGAGTAACTTGTATGAAAATCAAGGCGTCAATCAGAAAATTAAAATGTATGAAACACAAAATTGGCAACTTGAGAGAAAGATTGATGTGACTGTTAAGAGTTACATGAATCATGAAAAGGATACATACAAAGAATTTAAAGCTGGTGATGGAATGGCATTGATCACAACATATCCTGAATTAAGAAGTAATGAACTTGTTAAAGAACAGATGGATACATACCAAAGCAATTATCGCAAGATTGCAAAATTAAAAGAAAAAGAAATTGATTACAATGTTACTAAGTGGTGGATTTATTTTGGAGGAGAATGATTATGAAAGTTTTATATCATGCAAAACCATATAAAGTGTATGGAGTTTGCACAGACAAATGTGATTCTAGCAGTTGTGGAGACACTTATACAGCCTTTTTGATTTATCTTGATGAAGCATTTAGATGGTCATGGGTTAATGTTCGTGATTGTACGCCATATAAGAAGAAAAAACATAAGAAGAAAGGATGTAAACAATATTAGATACGCACTTAGAGATGTTTCGCTATTTGCACTTACTGACGATACAACCGATGAAGAAAAAATAATATTTACAATTCAAGGGAGCAAGGCTGATATGAATTACAATCTAACATTTCCTGTCGTAGTTCTAAAAGATGAAAATGACTCGGTTCCATATATGGCATATATCCCATATTTTGACGTAATGACGCAGGGATATGATGAAGAAGAATTGCAGATGATGGTCAAAGATTTGTTGAATCTTTGCTTAGAAGATAAGGAATCTTACACAATTCCTGCATGGGCATATAGTTATTTCAATGAAGACGATGTTAAGGAACGAGGCAGAAAATATTTTACAGAACTTGATGACGGAGACGATACATATTTTCAGAAGAATTTTTACACAGTATGGTGGTTTGATTTTAGGAGATAGTAGTAGACAGAAAGGAGTTGTTGATATGCAGATTTTAAATCTTTCCAAAGAAGATAGTGAGGCGATCATTAGATTGGATGCAACAGAGCTAACAACATTATGTAACGCATTGTATTATTGCAGAAAAGAAATGGTCAAAAACGAAACATATCATAAGATTTATGGGGATTTGACAATGGCACGAAACTTCGCATCGTATGGACACATAGATGATTTTGCATTTAATGTGGTCGAAAAACAAAGAAGGTATCTCAGAAAAATAGAAAGAGATCGAAGAAAAGGAGAAAGATAAAATGGACGTTTTGTTTTACATAATGTGGGTATTGGCGTTTATGGTGATTATAGCAATTGGAATTGGAGTACCATATATGACCTATTACAACTACAAAAGAATCAAGGCAATGGATAAGAAACTTACAGGAATGTGTACGGGTCTTGGTATTATGTTAAGACCAGAAGAAGGTGATGAAGAATGAACGATATGAGAAATAATCCAATTGAAAATGGAAACCTGTGTTTTAGATCAAGAATGGTAAATGGAGAAACATTGATGGGATATGCATTAGTTATCTCAAACAAGTTGTTTTGGAAAGACGGATGGAATAACTATATTTCTAGTCACGACAAACTTAATTCTAAGCAATTAATTGTCATCGAACACCTAAACGATGATGAAAAGAAAATGAAAAAAGAGTGGTTAGAGTGCATGGCAACAACAAAATCAAAAAAGGTTAAAGACGAAGATAGAGAAATCGTGAAAGGATTACTGAGCGAAATGTAAAATCTGAGTTTGATGTAAAGTGAGGTGATTAAGATGGGACCCAATATTAATTTTGCAATTGCATATGCGATAGGATGTCTTATTGTTGAAGTTATTGTGATTCTAAGATATGAAAAAAAGATAGATAAATTAAGGGAATCGAATAGAAGACTGATTCTTGATAATATATCGTACAGAGCTGTTTTAAGCGTAACGCCAAACACTACATATAATAAGGAAGAAACTCGTTCAGATGTTAAGGATGCAGTCAAGTATGCAATGAAGAAAAGTCATCCAGATAATGGTGGTAGCGCGGATGATTTTAGAAAATTCAGAGAGTTATATGAAGAAATGGAAAGTAAATAAATGTTGAGCGTCGGAGATAGAGTTTATGTTTATAGAATGAAGCCAGCGGCTAAAGGCGGTTTAGTTAGAAACAATGACCAAGGCACGATTTCTAGCGTCAGAACAGATAAAATTGGACACAGATATGGATATAGATATCTGTCGGTCAAATTTGACAAACCAGTTAATACATCTACTCGTGATATTTACTCTTTAGAATTTTTTGAAAACAAAGATGACCGTGAGAGAGGTAGGATACGAGACACTGGTTTCTTGATATATTGCCGAAAATGTGAGGAGTAAGACTTATGAGTAAACAAGAATCATTGAAGTTTTTGCAAGGTTTGATTGACGAAGTAGAAAATTGGACAAAAGAAGATATTGAGCGAGGTAGGAAATTGATGGAGAAAATGGAAAAAGAAGAACCAAAAGAAGTTGAAAATAGTGATGGATATTGGGAATTTATAATGCCAGATGGTAAGGAAGTGAAGTAGATATGACTAAGAAACAAAATAAAAATTGTAAAATATTTGGTGTGTTTTTGGAATATAAAAATATTCTGCTCAAATAGTTTTTGAGTACGCCAAAAGTGAGGTTTGTTATAGCACTCACTAAAATCTATGTTATTTTGTCGGATTTATGTTATTTGTTGGTTTGGCAACTATAAAAAACAACAGAACTAAAGGAATTTAAACAAAAAAAATGAAAACAAGACAAGAACGTAAACAGGAAATAAAACGATTCTTTGATCAGTTGAGCCCAGACGAATTGGACAGGCTATTAGAAAGAAATGGAATTAATGACAAAGAGTCTGATGAGGCTCTTGCATATAGAATTATTAAAGAAGAAATTGAGAAAGGAGAGATAACATGAACCACTTTTTATATATTGAATCACGAGAAGAAGAGGATTCATCGCTTGACTCTAAGCGTGTTTTATTGAATGAAGAAAACTACAAACATATTATTGCATCATTAGATCATTATCCACCGACAGCACAAGAAGTTAAGAAAGCAATTTGTATTTTGGTAGGAAGATTGATTTACAGAAGTGTTTGGAATATGGAAACTGATATTGATAGTTTGAATATGAGTTATTCTCCGCCAAAAGAAATGACGATTGAAGAAATTGAAAAGGAACTTGGTTATAAAGTTAAGCTTGTAAAGGAGGAAAAAGAATAAAAACTAAGAAGGGCTATGAAAACAACAGTATTGAAAACTGTCTAAATCATTATAAATCAGCACAACAATTATTTATGGAACTGTATAATACAGGGGATCTTTACTTGATAGGCGGAGCCCTAAGAGAATTTTTAGAAACAGGCAACATTAAAGATGCAAAAGATATTGACGTTGTGATTGATACAAAAGAAACAGATAAGTTTGATGCAGTTTGTAAAAAATATCATGCCAGAAAGAACTTTTTTGATGGATATAAAATTACCTACCATGACATTGTTGTTGATGTATGGAGAATAGAGCAAACATGGGCATATAGAGAGAATATCATTAACTGTTCTGAAGAAGATTATCTAAAGAATTTACCTTTTACTGTATTTTTCAACTTAGATTCTTTAGTGTACGACATAAAAAGAAACGTATGGTATGATGAGCTTTATATAAAGGCAAAGGAAAGCAATACATTAGATATTGTATTAGAAGAAAATCCACATATTGATCTAAATATTTTGAGGGGAATGATTTTTCAAAACAGATATCATATGAAATATTCTATTCGTCTTAAAGAGTTGATCTTGGATCACTATAAGAAAGAGAGAGAATATGAAAAGATACTGCATGACATTCAATTTAAACGATATAAGAAAGAAATTTTGTCTTTGAATGATATTAAAAATCAATTGGATTATATCTTTTCAAAAAGATAGATCAGTAGATGTTTGTATGTAAACAGAGAAATGAGAAGGAGGACTAAAGAATGAAATGTTTTTATCATGTGGATCAAGACGGAATCGTGTCTGGATTCTACGTCAGAAAAGCTTGCGAACAGCGAGGCTTGGCATTTGAACCAGAGGACTTTCGAAAAATTAATTACGGTATGAAATTCCCGTTTCATGACATTGAGCAGGATGAATTTGTGTTTATTGTAGACTACAGTATTGAGCCAGAAGAGATGTGGCAGTTGCTCAGTATTACAAAGAATGTATTTTGGATCGACCATCATCAGTCTACGATTGAAGCGTATAAAGATTTCAAGTGTGATGTAAAAGGAATCAGAATTACTGGAGCGGGTATTTCAGGAGCGAATTTGACATGGTTATATTTTAAATATATGTGTGATGAAAATTGGGAGCAAATTGAGAGGACGGATGAGAAAAATGTAAAAAGATTACTCAATATATATAAATATAAAGCAGATTATCCAAAACTGGCAGAATATACAGCCATGTGGGATACATTTTATTTTGGTGAAACGTCAAAACAATTCGTAAAAGCATTTCACTATGCATTTGAATCGTATGATTTTGATGCGTTAAGTCCATTGCTAAACACGTTAAATAAAGATCAAGGAATTTATGAAGCAGCAAAAATTATTGGTGATATGATAGCAGATGGCTTATCAATTATTGAGTATTTAGCAGCAAATGCAGAACAATATCTTAGAGCATATGGTTTTGAAACCATATTTGAGGGACATAAAGTCTATGCAATCAACAGAGCGTTAATCAATTCTGATTTCTTCGAATCTATTGATGCTTCTAAATACGATATGTTTATCGGTTTTTCATTCAATGGAAGTATGTGGGAATATCAGCTACGATCCGCAGAACAAGATAAAGTAAATGTGTATGAGCTTGCTGTGAAATATGGTGGTGGCGGTCATCCAAATGCAGCTGGGTTCAGATGTGATAAATATGTATTAGGAGTGTGATGTATGTCAAGGAAAAATACAAGAGAAATTGAACTTGCTTTTAGTAAAAACAGAGATCCAGATTGGGAAGCCGATGTGGAAATTTATAGAAGAAGAAAGTTCGAAGTAGTGCGTGGTATTTGTCTGGGAGATGAGTTTGCTGAAATTGAGTCTTTAGAATACAAAAATTGTGACGAGTTAGATGAAATGTATTATTGTTTTGATTATAATTTAAAAATACTTATGCAGTCTTATTTGTATGAATATACAGATTATGTGCCAATCGAAACAATGCATATTACATCTCCTGCAATATTGTGTTGTGATGAAATTGTATTAAAAAACGGTGAGAAAATTTCTATTGATAACATATGTATTGATAAATCAAATGGCAATGAAGTTTATAAATTATATTCTAATAGTACATATACAGATGATGTATATTATGAATCTACTAAAGCATTAGTTTATGAATTGGCTAGTAAAGATGTTTGCAAGGCTATACATATAATGAAAGATATGATGGACAAAGCGTATATAAAAGCAAGAAATGAACGAAGCATACATCCTTTTATTAGCCACTTGTTTAACGACCCTCCAATTCCATGTATTAAAAATAAATATTCTATACATGATTTAGTAATGGGTACATTAAAATGCAGTGGTGATATTTATAAAGAAATAAACAAAGAAGTCCCAAATGCTATAGATATGATTGTGCCTCATCCTGGAAGACATGCAGAGTATTATTTTGGGTTAGATTATACAGATGAAGTAGAGCAATTTATTAAAGAACAGGAGGCTAAGAAATGTGAAGAAACTAAATGATGAACAGCGAAAGCTGATTGAAGATAATTATTCTTTGATTTGGCATTTGCATGAGAAGTATTTTACAAAATTTAAAGATTTTGATGACTATTATGGATTCGCTGCCATTGGGTTGTGTAAGGCAGCAATTGATTATGATGAATCCAAAGCTAAATCATTCTCTACATATGCATATAAATGTATGCAAAAAGAAATTATAGCATATACTCGATGGAGATTTGCAGATAAAAGAGATGAACGACTTACCTTATCGTACAATCAGTTAATGAATGATTTAGATGAAGACGAAAAAGAATATTCTTTTTTGTTAGCTGATAAAAAAAATAATGAAAAAAAATTAATTTTCTTTTTGTGTTTTGATGAGCAAATGCGAATACTAAATAATAAGGACAGGTTAATTATTAATTTAAAGGCAAAAGGGTATACGAACGAAGAAATAGGAAATACCCTTGGTGTTACATATCAAGCAATTCAATATCAATTGAAAAAAATTAAAAATAAATTAATCCCATCCTTATAATTTCCAAAAAGCTTTTGCTTTTATTATTTTTTTGACGCATTTGTTATAAACGTACTAGAACGATTATAACAATGTAAGACGATCAGATACAATTATTTTTGTTCCTGTTGGCTTTGGCAGAGTTGACAGTGGATATAAATTGATGACTTATTTACAAACTAAAAACTAACTAAACAAATTTAATAACAGAAAGAGGTAAATTCATTTGGCAGAAAACACAAAATCTAAAAGACTTTTCAACTTACCAGAAACCAAAGGTACATTTCAGTTAGAAGGATTAATCACTGATTGTGCAAAAGACGACTTTTATAAGGAAAGTAAAACGCAGAAAGGCAAAGATAAACGGACATTATCTTTCGGAGTTAAAGTAGAACCTGACGTAAAAGTTGGATGTAAAATTCAGGCATTTGAAAAACCTACAGTATGTTTTATCAAACGAGAGAAAGATGGTACATACAAAACTAAAAAAATTCCTTGGGCGGATCGTTTTAAATCGACTGAAGAATTAGGACTTGGCGAAGGTTGGGCAATTATTGGTTCAAGAGCAGGTCTTGAAAAAGAGACCAATGATAAAGAACAGGTTGTTAATAAGAAAGTTGTCTTAGATCCATTTGATTTAACAAAATATACTTCAGAACATATGGCAGACAACCAGAGTGTATTCATCAAAGGAGATATTGAATATGGAAGTTTTACTGGGGGAGACGGTACTAAACGTCAGTGGTCAAGAATGTCTCCAACACAGATTAGTTTAACAAGTAAAGAAATTGATCTTGATGATGAAGAACGTAAAGTAAGATCTGATTTCAAACAGACAATGGTATTCACAAATATCGAACAGGAAAAAGAAAATGATGTGCCAACAGGACGTTTTATCGTTTATGGAAAGATTATTGGTTATTCATCTGTTGATGACGCTGAATTCTATATGACAAATAAGAAATTAGCAAAAACTTTTAAGAAAAATGTGAAGCCATATTCATCTATTGAAGTTTGGGGACATATTAAGACAGAAATTCAGACAGAAGAAGTTGAAGTAGAAGATGATGGATGGGGAGAAGCAGATCCTACAAAGAGAGTCGTAAATTCTGCAAGAAAAGAACTTATTATCACTGGCGCAAGCAAAGACAGTATTGATTCAGAAACATACACCAGAGAAGCAATTGATGCAGCGATTGAAGCTATTAAAAAGGCAGAAGCAGCAAGAAGTGATTTCGGTGAGTCTGATGATAAACAGACAAGTAGTTCTTCTACAGATGATGAATGGGGATCTGGTTTTGATGATTCTTCAGATGATACTGAAGGCGATGTTTGGTAAGAGCAATTCTAAATCATTTCACAAATAAATAACAAAAACAATATATACATAAAGGAGTTTTACATTTGGCAAAAGCAAGAAAAGCAGCAAAAACACAGAGTAAATTGATGACTATTATTTATGGAGAACCTTTTACTGGTAAAAGTACACTGGCAATGCAGTTAGCGTATTTTAAACGCCCAGATGGGAAACCTTTCAGAGTCTTATATTTAGATTCTGAATCAGGAAGTATTGATGATTATTTACCAGAATTAGAGGAAAATGGTGTAAATCTCGAAAACATTTACATTGTTTACACTCAGAGCTTAGGAGAAGTAAGACATTATATTGATACAGTTAAAACAAACGGTGACTTCTACGAGCTTGATGACGATGGAGAAGAAACTGATGATGTAGTTTTAGATGCAGATGGTCTTCCATTTAGAGCTGATGCAATTGTTGTAGATGGATCAACAATCTTAAATCTGACTACAAAACAGGGATTGATTGAGTTCTCTAAGAAAAGAAATCGTGTAAAAGCGGATGCTGCAAATATGACAGGTGAAGCCAGACTTGTCAAGATTGAAGGTGCAGGTATGGAATTAAAAGATTACCAGACTGTAAACTTCAAAGGTCAGGATTTAATTCTTGATTTATTAGCTTCTGGAGCACATTGTGTTGTAACAGCAAGAGAAAAAGATGAAACAGAATCTAAGATGATTGATGGTAAAAGAGAAACTGTTACAACAGGTCGTAAAATTATTGACGGATTTAAAGGTATGGATTATAACGCCAAAACAGTAATTCGTACATTCGTTGATGATGAAACTGACATGGTTTGTGCACAGATTGTGAAAGATAGAACACATACATATAAAAAGAATGAAATTGTTGAAGATCCGCAGATGTTAGCATGGCAGAAAGTTATTGACAATTCTGTTGGTAACAAAGAGTTTACACTTGGTAATGCCCTCACAAAAGCAGTTGATGTTGAACAGAAAATCTATAAGAGAGAAATTCTTGGAGAAGCAGGTAAGCCAGTTTCCGAAGAGGAAGCAGAAAAAGAAGAATCTGGTGTAACTAATGACGGAGTTTCCAATAATGAAGATTCTGTTGAGGCAGTTAGAAAGCGAATTATTAATATGATTAAACAGATGACACCTCCAGAGAAACAGGAGATGAAAGACAAGCTTGTGAAAGAAGGATTACCTACTACAATTACACGAATTAAAGATCTTGGACAGTTGAAAAAGATTGAGGAAGTTTTATCATAAAAGGATTTATGTGGCAGCCCTTTTGGGCTGTCTGATCCTTAGATATTAAGTGAGGAGTAACTGTAGTATGGCAGATGTTTTAACAGTAAAATGTGCTTATTGTAAAGAAGTAATTGAACTTGATTTAGATAAAGTACAAGAGATTGTTAAATATGACAATAGTTATTATCACAAAGAATGTTTCCAAAAAATGTGTGAAGCAAAATTATTATCCAAAAATACTAAACATGATAAATGGTTATCTGCATTATCTAAGATTGACGAATATAATCAGAAAGCACGATTGTTACTTGAACCAAGATTATTAGAAGACAAAGTATATCGGTTTATTCTTGATAATTATAATTACATTGGTTCTGTACCAGCATATGTTTTTACAAAATTGAAAAGTATTTACAAAGGTACATATCGTGGTTTGGCGAAACCAATTCCGCCAAGTGACCTTTTAGATATGTGGAAGCGTCAAATGAAATATCTTAAGAAAAATCGAACATTTTTAATACAAAAAGGAACGATGGATAAAGATAACCCAACACACCAGGTTAATTATGATTTAGCGGTTTTAGTGGGAAAATATGATAGTTATTTACGATGGAAAGAGAAACAGAAATTAAATGAAGTAGACAAAAAGAATAATGAAAAATTTGCAAAATCTTTTGTTGAAACAAATAATATCACAACTCAGAAAACTGTAGTAACAGCCACGCAAGACGATAACATGGATGACATTTTAAGTGATATTTTTGGTGAGGGACTTGATTGACAGAAGAAACAGTGGAACGTAAAAGTGTAACTAACATTCAGAGTGAAATGATGTTTATCGGTGCTTTGTATAAACAACCAGATTTATATGTTTCTTATGGTGGATATATGAGAAGCCAGTATGATTTCAGTGATGAGGCATGTAAATTCTTCTATGATATGTTTGAGATTATGTACAAAACATTTACTCAGACGATTGAGGAAGATAAGGTAAATATGTTCATGAGTCAATCAGATGAAAGACTTAGGACATATAAAAGATACAAAGGGTGGAAAACAATTTCATCATGGATGCAGGTTGCAGATTGTGATGATTTTAAAAAATATTATAATCTCGTTAAGAAATACTCTCTTGTTAGAGAGTATGACAGAAATGGATATCCTGTTCAAAGAATTTTAAACCATAGATTATTTGAAAAATGGGAAGCAAAAGATATTTATAGAGTGATTCGATCTCAGGCAGATAAAATTAATACTGTTATTAGCGCAGGCGAAGATTCTGTCTTATTGAATAGTGGTGTTGAATCACAGGTTGAATCATTTTTATCAAAACCAGATTTAGGGATTCCGTTACCTTGGGGGATTCTCAATAAGATGTTCAGAGGGTGTCGACTTGGAAAGGTAATTTTTAATGGATTCTTAAGTAATGAAGGAAAATCAAGAAATATGATGTTGTTGATCGCATATATCGTATTGGCAATGGATGAGAAATTTTTATTACTCAGTAACGAAATGGATGAAGACGATTTGCGAAATTGCTTAGTCGTTACAGTGATCAACAACAAATGTTTTAAAGAGCTTCATGGGGTTGATATTGAAAAGCCAGAAGAAGAAATAGTTCTTGGTATTTACAGAGACAACAATGGCAATGTGATTGAAAGAAAAACAAATGAAAATGGCGACTTTATTGAAACAGAAGAGGAGTACAGACATAGAGTAGCTACGACGTCAGATGAGTTTCAAAAAGTTATGCAAGTTGCAAAATGGGTAGATCAGAAACGTCAAGGAAAATTATATTTCAAAGATGTTGGCTCTGATTACTCAGATTCGGCATTAGAGTTTGAATTTAGAAAACATCGTATGTTATATGATGTGAAATATTGTGGTTATGACACGTTAAAAGGTTATCGTATTGATGATTGGCAAACGGTGAAACAGACAGCCACAAAAATTAAAGAGCTTATGAAAGAGATCCATATGTTTTGTTTTTCTGTATTCCAGTTAACAGATGACACAGTGTATACAGATATATTCCAACTAAGTAGTAATAATATTGCCAATGCAAAACAGATTAAGCACGTTGCTGATATCTTAATGCTTGGTAAAAGATTACATCCTGACGAATATTACAAATATCAGTATATATCAATTAGTGATTGGGGAGAGCCACAGGCGCACGATCTAAAAAAGGACAAGACATATTTCTGTATTAAGGTTGATAAAAACCGAGGCGGTAACAAAAATGTTATTCCAATTTTTGAAATCAATTTGGATTTAAATACTTGGGACGAAATAGGATATGTCATAAAACGAGAGAAAAACGGAGCGTAGGTTATGGATGTAGCACAGCTAAAAGAATATATATACGACAATAATTATGTAGAAAATATTCTGAAAGATATAGGCTGTCATCATATTAAATATCATTCGTCTGGATATTGGAGCTGTGCAAATAAAGATGGGGATAATGAATCCGCAGTTATTACATATAACAACGAAAACCTAAATTGCACAAATTATACAAGAAAAATGACAGCAAAAGAAAGACAGACAGATTTAATTGACTTGGTATGCTTTACAAAAAGTCTGTCTTTCCCAGACGGTTTAAAATATCTAGCCAATTTGATCGGCATAGATTATTATCATGATTTTAATGAGCAACTGCCAGAAAGTTTGCAGATCACTCAATTGATTCATGATATGAAAGAAAATATAGAAACCGAAGAAGATAAACCAGTCAAACCAATTTCAAAACGAATTCTTTCTTATTATAAGGACTATGTTAATGATCTGTTTTATGAAGATCATATTACTTATTTAACACAGAAAGAATTTAATATTGGCTATGACGAAGATACAAACAGAATTACAATACCTATTTTTTCTGAAATTGGTGATTTGGTAGGTGTTAAAGGACGATTGTTCAAGAAAGAGTTAGATAAACATGATTTGAAATATTTATATATTGAGCCATGCGCTAGACAAAGAATCTTATACGGATTGAATAAAACTCTACCTTATATAGAAAGGGTTGGAAGAGTATATGTTGCAGAAGCAGAAAAAGCTGTCATGCAGCTATGGTCATATGGATATCAAAATGTTGTAGCAACTGGCGGCAAGCAAGTTTCAAGACAGCAAATTGATATGTTAACAAGACTCGGAGTTGAAGTAGTATTTATTTTTGACAAAGATGTTGAGTTAGAAGAGATTCAAAAGCTTGGCGATCGTTTTATTGATGGAGTTCCGATTTCATACATCATGGATAACTCAAAAGAAGGAATCCTTGATGAAAAAGAATCACCTACTGATGATCCTAAAAAATGGGAACTATTGTTAAATAACTATTTGTATACACTTAAATAAGAACAGGCAGGTTATACATATAAAATACAAATTATATGAAGGTGGCACAAATGATACCTCTAATGTTGTGCCAGAAATTTTAAGAAATAGAGGGATTGATGATTATGAAACGTATTTGAACCTTGATGATAGCGTAATTCAAGATTATGCCGATTTAGAGGGTATCAAAAACGCAGTAAATACAACGATTTTTGCACTTGAAAATGGACATAAAATCGGTATTTTAATTGACGAGGACGTAGACGGATTTTGTTCGGCTTCGATGGCATATATGTACTTAAATCGCATTAATAATGAACTTTATGATGGTAAGAGTAACATTTGTTACTTATTACATAAAAAAGCAAAAGCTCATGGATTAAGTGAAGATATTACTATACCTGAAGACGTGAAACTTTTAATAATTCCAGATGCAGGCACCAATGATGTAGCGCAATGTACAGAACTTGTAGACCGTGGTGTACAGATTGTAATTCTTGATCACCATGAGAAAGAAGAATCTGAAGAAATAATGCCAGAGGAAGTTGTAATTGTAAATAATCAGTGTAGTCCACGATATAGAAATAAAGACTTATGTGGGGCTGGGATTGTCTATAGATTTTTACAGGCAATGGATGATGAGTTATGGATTAATTATGCAGATGATTATTTAGATTTATGTGCATTAGCCAATATTGGCGATGTGATGGATATGAGATCCTTTGAGACACGTCGTTTAGTCAATAAAGGAATACAGAATATTCAGAATGAATGCTTCAAATCGCTGATAAATGCACAAGATTATTCAATGCACAGTATTGTTAATATTCATAATATTCAGTGGTATATCGTTCCAATTATCAATGGTATGGTGCGATTTGGTTCTTTGAAAGATAAAGAATTAGTTTTTAGAGCATTTATCGAAGACTATGAGGTATTTGATTATAAGAAAAGAGCAACAAAAAACAATCCTGCGGAAGTAATCAAAGAGAACATTTACGATCGTGCTGCTCGATTATGCAAAAATGCCAAAGGCAAACAGGATCGTCAAAAGAAAAAGATGGTTCCAATCATTATGAAAGAGGCTGAAAAAGATAAAGATAGCAAGATTACTATTCTTGATGTTACAGAAACATTAGATAGCAGTTTGACAGGATTGGTTGCTATCAAGATCGCTGAAGATATGAACAGACCATGCTTATTACTACGAAAGCATACTAACCCAGAAACAGGATTAGTAGAAATGAGTGGTAGTGCAAGGAATGTAGATCATAGCCCAATTGATAGTTTGAAAGATGTAATATCCGAGACAAATTCATTTTTATGGGCAAAAGGTCACGCCAATGCATTTGGATGTTCGACAGATAATATCTCTGAAGCAATCACAGAATTAAACGACAGACTGAAAGATGTTGAATATGATGCAACTTATAGAGTTGATTTCATCGTAGATGCTTACAGATTAGACTTTGCGTTACTACAGGAAATGTCTAAGTTAGATGATATTCGTGGGCAGGGTATTGATGATCCGATGATCGCTGTTAAGAATATTACATTAAATAAGGAAGAGATTAATGTTGTTGGTAAGAAAATGGACACAATCCAATTTAAAATTAATGATATTCCATGCGTGATGTTCAAGTGCGATGAGAAGAATAAAATCTATGATTGGATTATGAACGATTTCTCTGACAAAGGCACGGTTACATTTGAATTGGTAGGAACTGCGCAAACTAATATTTTTAACGGAGTTAGACAGTATCAAATTGCGGTTGATGATATTAATGTTCTGAGCATCACAACAGATGAAGAATTAGACGAAGATATTTGGGATTGAGGTGAAAGTTAGTGAGCAGTTCGTTGCATACACATTCGCATTATTCATTATTAGATGGATATGCATTACCTGAAGAAAATTTACAAAGAGCAGAAGAGATAGGGTTAAAAGCTCTAGCTATCACGGAACATGGAAATGAATATAGTTGGTGTTATTATGATAAGCTTCATGAGAAATACCCAAGTGTTAAATTAATCTTCGGTGTTGAATTTTATGAATGTTTTGATATGACAGAACAAAACAAGGAAAGCAAATATTTCCATTTAATTGTATTGGCAAAGAATGAGAATGGTAGAAAAGCAATTAATCAATTGGTAACTGATTCAAATTTTCATGGATTTTACTACAAGCCACGAATTGATCTGAATGCGTTGAAACCATATGCTAAGGATCTGGTTGTGAGTAGTGCTTGTTTGGCATCTAAACTTGCCAGAGAGCCAGATTATCAGAAATGTATTGAATATGTTCGTGAATACAAAGAGATTTTTCCATATTTTTATTTAGAAATGCAGTCACATTCACATCAGGATCAAGTGGTATATAATCAGAAAATCATACAGCTTTCCAAAGACACGAAGACGCCATACATTATCACAACTGATAGTCATGCTGCTAGAAAAGAAGACCTGTATTATCAGAACTGGCATGTAAAGCTTGCTCACGATACTGAAACCGCAGCGGAAATTTATGAAGGATGTTATTTACAATGTGATGATGAAATTCATGCAATTATGGATAGCCAAATTGGAGAAGACGCAGTGACTAAAGGGCTTGAAGAAACTGATAGGATTGCAGATTTAATTGATGAAATTCACATGCCATTTCAAGCACCTCAGTTACCATCTTTCCCATTACCAGAAGGATTTGAAGATAATTATTCTTATTTAAAGTATCTGATTGATACAGGGTGGGTAAAACGAGGATTCGATAAATTACCAGAAGATGAGCAGAAACTCAGAAAAGAAAGAATTGATTATGAGTTAGATATTATTCATTCAATGGGATTCGATGGATACTTCTTGATTGTTTGGGATTTTATCAATTTTGCAAGAGAAAATGGTATTCCAATTGGTGCTGGTCGAGGTAGTTGTGCAGGTAGTTTGGTGTGTTACACGATTACAATTACAGACTTAGATCCTATCAAATATGGACTGATTTTTGAAAGATTTTTAAATCCAGAGCGAATTTCAATGCCAGATACAGATACAGATGTTGGTACACGAGATGAGATTATCCAATATTTGATCGATAAGTATGGCGAAAACAGAGTATGCCAGATTATCAATTTCAGTTTTATTACTCCAATTGTGGCAATCAAAGATGTTGGCAAGGTTTTAGGGTTCAATTATCACGAGATGGACAAACTAAGTAAAAAATTTGTATATGACACGATTGAAGAATCTTTATTGAATAACAGAGATTTAGCAGAGAATCCAAGATATGAAGAGCTTTTTGACGTTGCATCTCATCTTGCAGGTAGAGTAAAAACAGTATCTTCTCATGCAGGTGGTGTTGGAATTGTAGATACAGATATTAGTGATTATATGGCAATGAAACTTGGAACTGATGGAGAACACGTCATCCAAGTAGATAAACGTATCGTTGAAGAGATTGGGATTATTAAATTTGATATTTTGGGTGTTGCTACATTGAACACTGTAAAAGAAGCCGAAATTGACGCAGGGTTAACTGAGTTTGATGTAAATATTAACAATCCAAAGTTTGAAATGGACAAAGGATCATATGAATTATTGCGTAGTGCAATGACGAATGGTGTTTTCCAAGTCGAAAGTGCTGGTATGAAGGACTTGCTGGTTAGGTTGCAAGTCTCAAATATGGAAGAGTTGGCAGCTGTATTAGCACTGTATAGACCAGATGCAATGGATGTCTTAGAAGAATTCATTGAGTACAAACATCACCCAGAGAAAATCACATATATCCATCCAGATATGGAGCCAATCTTAAAAGAAACGTATGGATGTATGATTTATCAGGAGCAATTACTTGATATTGTTCGTAAATTTGGTGGTCGAAGTTATGGAGGAGCCGACTTATTCCGTAAGGCGATTGGTAAAAAGAATATTGAACTTGTGAAGTCTGAATCTAAAAAGCTTTATTACGAGATTATTGAGAATGGATACCCAGAAGAAATTGCAAAACAGATTAGTGAGACGTTATCCCAAAAAGGGGGATACTTATTCAATAAAAGTCATGCGTATTCCTACGCTGTATTATGCTTGCAAACAGCGTTTTTAAAGAAACATTATGCGTTGTGTTTTTTTAAGGCATTATTGAATCGCAATAAAGATAAGGCAGGAATGGTAAATAAATATATTCTTGATGCCAAGGCGTTTAAGATTCAAGTGTTACCACCAAACTTAAATAAATCAATGATGAATTTCAGTATTGACGATGTGTATATATTGTTTGGATTATCGGCTATCAGTGGTATTGGAGAAAAAATTGCAAAGGTAATTCTTGAAGACCGTGACAAAAATGGTAAATTCATAGGATTTGAAAACTTTTGCGAACGTATTAATCCAAGTAAATCACAGGTTATTCAGTTGATCAAAGCAGGTGCAATTCCAACAAAGAATAAACGTAAAACTTTAATTCAGTATTTGAAATCTATGTATCAGCCAACAACATTCAAGCCAGTTGCAAAAGCACCGAGTTACAAACAATTACTTATTAAATGGGATATTGACGCTGAAGATTACCGTATAGGTGAGAAGAAATATGATTACGACAAAGATGCAATATTGAAAGCTTATAACGATAAAAAGTATGAATTGTACAAAGATAAGGAAAAAGAACGATTTCAGAAATTTATCGCACAGAATCAAAAATATCTTGAGAATGAAGATTTTTGGGAATTTGAAGCATTGCAAATCTTTATCAACGATAACCCATTTGATCAGGCATACAAGTATATGTCAAAACAATTTCAAGATGTTGAAAATGGAGATGATTGCACTGTGGTTGCAGTGATCGCTAAAGTTGATAAAAAGAAAGATAAAAATAAAAAGACATTTGCGTATGTGAATTTATATTCTAGTTTTGGATTGACTGAGGCAATCGTCTGGCATTCGCAATTAAAAGAATATGAAGATATGATTGCCAAAGGCAATCAGATTGCGATGTTATGCAGAAAAGATTCAGACGAGAAGGTTATCGCAAAGAAAATTAAACCATATAAACAATGGCTAGAAGATATTAAGAAAGTGAAGGGGGTTGTCGCCTAAAGTGATGGATAGTACAAAAGAATATGAGTTTGAGATTGTCCCATTATATCAGATTTATTATAATGAAGAATCTTTATTTGGGATTTACACATTCTGTACAGCAGAAGATTTGCCAGAATGCAAACCATATAACAATAATGATTTTGATGACTTATCCGATAAAAAAATGAATAAATGTGGCAAATTGGTTGGTAACATGCAGGAGTTGTATTTAGGAACGAAATATAAAGTTAAAGCCAATATGACATATTCTAAGAAATACAATGAATACCAATATAAACCACTTTCTATAGTTGCTGAAGTTCCTAAAACTTTTGAAGCCCAAAAGGTATTTTTAAAAACACAGACGAATGCAACGATCGCAGATCAGTTAATTGCGAAATACCCTAATGTTGTTGAAGATGTAATGAATGGTCAGTTAGAAATGATTGACCATTCAGAAATCAAAGGATTGGGAGATAAGACTTGGAAGAAACTTAGAGATAAAATTATTAAAAATTATGTGATTTCTGATATTGTTGTAATGTTACAACCATATGGAGTTACATTACCAACGATTGAAAGATTGTTGAAATCTGAACCTAATCCAAGTGTTTTAAAAAAACAGATTGAACAAAATCCATATATACTCACTAGAGTAAAGGGCATGGGGTTTAAACGAGTTGATGATATTGCACTCAAATTAAAACCAGAATTGCGATGCTCAAATCAACGGTTAAATGCATTTATTTCCTACGACTTGCATCAAGTTGGTGATAATGATGGACATACATATGTATATATCAAAAATTTAAGAAGCGATATTAGTAATGCAGCGTCTGAATGTTTACCTATATTTGACGAATGGATTGATGAAGAATCAGATAAACAATTACCAAATTATTTATATACATCTGGAGATAAAATTGGTCTGAAATCGTATCATAAAATTGAAATGGATATTTACGAATTAATTAAAGATATTGAGAAATATTCATTTGGAAACACGACAGATTACGAACCAATAACAGATAATGAGATTAGTCAGACGATTTCTGAGGTTGAAGATGAAGAAGGGTTTATGTTTTCAGAAGAGCAAATTACAGGAGTTAACAAAGCATTAAATTGTCAAGTTGTGTTTATTTCTGGAGAAGCTGGAACTGGTAAAACAACAATTCTGAAACCAATTATAAAATGCTACCAAAAAAGAAATAATAGCATTGTTGCGTGTGCTTTATCTGCAAAAGCAGCCCAAAGAATTAAAGAAGCAACAGGCTTAGACTCACGGACTATTCATAGGTTACTTGTAGCAGAAGGTATTGATAGTTTTTGTTATAACCAAGATAACCCATTACCTGCTGATGTAGTAATCATGGATGAAAGTAGCATGACAAATGCGAGCCTTTTCTATAATTTTTTATTGGCAATTCGACCAGGAACACGATTAATTTTTTGTGGTGACTATATGCAGTTGCCACCGATTGGATTTGGTAATATTTTCTCGGATCTGTTGAAAAAGAAAGGTTTAAATAGTGTACAGCTTACCAAACCGATGAGACAAGCAGAAAAATCTGGTATTTTAACGGATGCAAGAAAGATTCGCAGAGGGATTAATCCATTGGATAGCCCACAATTAAAAATTGTTCATGGTGAACTAAATGATATGTTTTATTTGTTCAGGAAGAATAGAGAATCATTGTTCAATATGGCAGTAAAGCAGTATATCAAATCTGTCAAAGAGGAAGGGCTTGACAATGTTGTGATTATTTCTCCACGAAGAAGTAATTGTACGAACAGCACAGATGAATTGAACAAAGCAGTACAGAAAGAATTATTTGCTAGTAGTAACAAACCATTTGTTGAATTCAAAGATCGTAAATACTATTTGGGAGATAAGGTATTACAGACTTCAAATGATTACGAGCGAGATGTATTCAATGGTGATATTGGATACATTACAGAGATTGACAAAGAAAAAGAAATATGTTTGGTGTCTATGAATGCAAATATTGAAGAAAAGCTGATTGAATATTCTTTCGCCCAGTTAGGACAACTGCAATTAGCATATGCATTAACCACGCATAAACTTCAAGGATCAGCTGCGCGAACTGTGATCGGTATTATTGACAATACACATTACAAATTGCTTGATAACTGTATGTTATATACAATGTTGACACGAGCTAAGAAAAGATTTGCACTCCTTGCAGAGCCAGAAGCGTTTAAGAGATGTATTATGACAAATCATAATAAGAGGCGCACTTGGTTAAGCCTAAAAAATTAACTTTATTCTTTGCACCTATTGACAGGGTGCAAAAAGTATGATAAGATACCAATATGCTAAGGAAAGGAAATGTGAAAATGAGAAAAAGATTTTTAATGAAAGTTGTCTCGTTTAGTTTTTTAGCAATGTGTTCGGGCTTTATGACTCACACGGTTAAAGCAGAGGAGCGACCCTCGGTAGAGGCTTCAACCTTATCAACAGAGACAACTGTTGCAGAAAATAAGCAAGGCAATGTGATTTCAGACAATCCAATCAGCCAAAGCGTTGCATTAAAAGATGTTCATGAGCATTATCAGAAATGTAAGAAAGCTGATGAAGAGCAAGCAAGACAGATTCGATTAGAAAAACTTCGAAAGAAACGATTGCGAATTAAACGACAGCGGCTGAAGCGAAAGCGAGAACTTGAAAAGAGTTCACTTGGAACATTTTTGATCACGGCATATTGTCCATGTTATGAATGTTCTGAAGGATATGGATCTAAGATTGCTTGGAATCATGCAGGGCATAAATTTGCTCGACCATATCATACGATTGCGGTTGATAAAAACATTATCCCTTATGGAACAAGAGTTAAGATTGAGGGATATGGCGATACAATCTTTGTGGCAGAAGATTGTGGAGGCAAAGTAAAAGGAATGCATGTAGACGTGTTCAAATCAACACATTCCGAAACAATAAATGTGCAACAGCACAGAAAAATATATGTAGTGAAGTAATTGGCAGTTACTGAAAGACATAGAAACACAAATTAAAACAATCAACTAAACAATATAAACAAGAAAAGGAAAATCCAAAAATTATGAAAACTGAATATGTGAAAGAAATGAATGTCTTGATCGACAGAATCAATGATGCTTCATATGCGTACTACGCAGAGGATAATCCGATCATTTCAGATAAAGAATTTGACGATTTATGCGCTGCTTTAGAACGACTTGAGAGAGATTCTGGCGTTGTTTTGAATAATTCGCCCATCCACCACGTTCAAGGATTTATAATTGATTCTCTGGCTAAAGTAAAGCATACACGCCCAATGTTATCAGCTCAGAAGACGAAGGATGTCAATGAGGTCAAAAAATTTCTTGCGGATAAAATTGGTGTTTTATCGTGGAAAGAAGATGGTCTCAGTATTGTTCTCAGATACGAAAATGGACGCTTAAAACAAGCAATTACAAGGGGAAATGGCGAAATCGGTGAGGATGTCACTCACACGATGAAAATGGTACGAAATGTTCCACAGTCAATCCCTGAAAAGCGTTATCTTGAAATTCGTGGTGAAGCAGTTATTGGATATGATGATTTTGCTAAGATTAATGAAAAATTACATGGCAAATACAAAAATGCAAGAAATTTAGCAGCAGGTACTGTTAGACAGTTAGACTCTAATGTGGCAAAAGACAGGAAGTTGGCTTACAAAGTATTTGAATTAGTCAAACTTGGAGACACACCTGAATCAGAAATGCCAAGCATTGCAGATAGCTTTAAATATCTTGCAGAACAAGGGTTTGATGTAGTAGAGCATCAGGTCGTTAACCGAGATAATGTTGAAGAGTATATGGCAACATTTCAGCCAGAAGAATACAAATATCCTGTTGATGGTTTAATTATTTCCTACAACGATTATCAATATGGTAAATCGTTAGGAATGACGGGGCATCATCCATTATCGTTGATCGCCTACAAATATAAAGATGACCTCTACGAAACAATAATCAGAGATATTGAATGGAATACATCTCGTACAGGGTTGATTAATCCAGTTGCAGTCTTCGATCCAGTTGATCTTGATGGCGCAGAAACCACAAGAGCTACATTACATAATGTAAGTTACATTGAAGGGTTGGAACTTGGTGCAGGTGATACGATTCAGGTTTATCGTAGTAATATGGTGATTCCAAAAGTACACGATAATCTGACAAGAAGCAATACATTCAAGATTCCAGATACTTGTCCAACCTGCGGTGGCGAAGCAAAAATCATCAATGAAAATGGTAGTAAAGTTTTAAAATGCATGAATCCTGACTGCAAGGCAAAACTATTAAGCAAGTTTGTGAACTTTGTTTCCAGAGATGCTATGAATATTCAAGGTTTATCTGAGGCAACACTGAAAAGATTTATTGATCTTGGATGGCTGAAAGATTATACAGATATTTATAATTTAGCAGAGCATAAATCTGAAATGAAGAACCTTGATGGATTTGGTGCAAAAAGTGTTTCTTCCTTATTAAATAGCATCGAGGAAAGTCGTAAGTGTAAACTGGTTAATTTCGTAACAGCACTTGGTATTGAGCTTGTCGGGAAGTCAACAGCAAAGGATATTTGCAAGCTTATTGATAAGATTTCTCTATCGAATAATGAAAATCCATACGATGTATTTATTAAAAGAATCAAACAGAGAAAATATTTTGGTCATATTGATGGCATCGGTATTACAACTTCATTATCAATGGATGCTTATTTCGGAGACAATCTTGAAATGGTCGAGAAACTAGCCGAAGAACTTGAATTTGAAATGCCAGAAAGCAAGAAAGAATCTGCTGTTAACCTCACAGGAATGACTTTTGTTGTAACTGGTAAGGTAAATAAGTTTGCCAATCGTAATGTTATCAAGGATGAAATTGAGTCCAGAGGTGGCAAGGTTGCAGGATCTGTATCAAAGAATACGAATTATCTTGTGAACAATGATGTGAATTCTACAAGCAGTAAGAATAAAAAAGCACAACAGTTAGGTATTCCGATCATTGATGAAGATAGACTGATTAAGATTCTGAAGGGAGATACGAGTGAATAAACTAACCATTTTTGAATGTTTTGTTAGACTGGGAATCCCAGAAAGCAAAATCGAAAGGTTTGTTGTAAAAGATAATTATGTAGAATATCGCATCTGGGAACCATGCTCAATCAGCTATAACGGAGAAACATACAAATACGGTAGGCGTTGTAAAGTAAAGTATCTCACTACACCAGATGAGATGGATCTAGTTTTTGACGAGAGTTACTTCGTTAAAGATGAAGATGCAGAGTTTTGGACAGAAGATTATGAATTCTACAAACAACAGACAGGTGTAGAACCTTCAGAAATTGATTGGTCAAAACAAAAAGAGATTAAACGACCTAAATTTTAAAAGGAGAAAATTGAATATATGAAATTAAACATTAAAAAACGAATGGCGATTATTGCTGCAATTGGATGTCTCAGTATTGGTGGTATCGTGACAGGATGCACAGAGGCAGATAAAGTATCTACTAATGTATCTAAAGAAGCAGACAATTTTAACGTCTTGAGACGATTTGCTGTAATTAATACAAGGACAGACAAAGTAGAGTTTGAAATTGTCGGAGCATTTTCTTTAGAAGATGAAGGTAGTAAGAAAGTAAAACTTATTGTCGAAACAGCAGATGGCTCATATAAGAAACATATTGTCCACATGAACCGAGATAGCATGTATGTAATCGAAGATTTAGGTGGGTCTAAAGTTAACAAATATAAATATGAAGTTAACTATATTCCAGAATCAATTGTTCCATTTAAAGTTACAGAGAGTAAATAAGGTGCCGTGGCATGATAGGTAAACTTATTGACGTTACAAATTTCAATCGGCAAGAGGCGGTTGAGTTTATAAGAACGAGATGTATGGATTGTGATATTTACTATTTTTGCAATGGTGCCGATGCCGAAATATGCAATGACAAAGTGGATTATATTTTAGAAAAATTTGGAAGAAAGAGCAAAGGAGAAAACAATATGATTATTACAGGAATGGATCATTTTCAGAGTGTATGTAAGAGAAAATTAGTTGATTGGTATAACAAACATTGCGAAGAAAATCATTTGGCAATGAAAATTGATCTCAGTAATGTGTTTATCGTCTGGAGTTGTAAAACTTTACAGAACTACAAATGTTTAGCATCTACGACAGTAAGCGGTGATGGTATTTACGCAGAGTATACATACAATGGCGATAAGCAGGAGTTATATGAAGATGTGTATAAGAAATTAACAAATACATGTCATACGGAAGAATAAAGGAGAATTGATTATGGAGTTGTCAGAATATATTGCAAGTTGTAAGGAAGATATTGTTGGTTACTGGAATGATTATAAAAGGGTTTCTCCTGCGGTTACAAAAAGAAATATCATCCTTAAAAAATATTGGAAAATGGGAGAACGTTATGGAGCGATATTTACATCGAAAAAACCGTCTCCATATTATTACATAACATACTATGCGCAGAAAGAAGATGTTGTAAAAATATATGTTTTTAAAGAACTTGACAACAAAGAATCGAGCCTTGTAGATATCGGTGAGATTCATTTTGATAACATTAGATAAAATTAATCTTTGATGAAAGGGATAACAGATGAAGAAATTATTAACTTCGTTATTTGTTGAAAACAAATATCATGCAGGAACGATCTTAGGTACAATCTTAGGATTAATGGTTGTAATCGCTGTCAACTTTGCAATCGTAAATCTGTTTATTTGGTTACTACATTTTGTTGTGGTAAATCCGCTAATTGTTCCAACGAAAACAAAATGGATTATCGCAGTAATTCTTACAATTTTAGAAAACATCTTTAACAGGTAGGTGATTAAATGGCTTTGATTGGAGCAATTTTAGGAGATATTTGCGGTTCTCAATATGAGTTCCGCAGACCTCACAATTTAGATTGGAAGAACTGTGAATTGTTTACAGATAAATGTAAATACACAGATGATACAGTTCTCAGTATTGCAACAGGTATGTGGTTGTTAGATGAAACCAATAAAGAACCTTGGGAGTTCTATTTAGAATATGGTAAGAAATATTCTGGCGTAGGATATGGAGAAATGTTCGAAGATTGGTTATACGATGATGGAAATCGTGTAAACGAAAGCTTTGGCAATGGATGTGCCATGAGAATTTCGCCAATTACAATGTATTTTCGAGACATGTCTCCACTTCTAATGTTGTATAGCGATTATTCGGATATTGCTTGTAAAACATGTGAAAAAACACATAATCATTCAGAAGCTTATAAAGGTGCGTGTGTCGTTACTACATGTTCTTTAATGGCATTACGGGGGAAATCTAAAGATGAAATATACGACTGTGCGGTAAAAGAATATCCGTCTAGTCGGTATACATATGGTGTTGATCGACCACTTGAAGATTATAGAAAGAATTATGTTTGGTCTGCGACAGTTCAAGATAGTGTGCCTGTGGCAATTAGATGTTTCTTGGAAAGCGAAGATTATGAATCATTCTTAAGAAATGTATTATCTTTACCATGTGACACAGACACGATTGCTGCTATTGGCGGTGGTATTGCAGAAGATTTCTACAAGAAAACACTTGATAATTCAAATGAGATCTTAGAAAGATATCTTCCAAAAGAATTATTAGATGATGTAAGTAAAATTTATGACGAAATGCCATAAGGTAGGTGATTTAATATCATAAAGAAAATCTTAAAATTTTTCTTGTTGTCGATTGCATTAATTATTATCTGGTTTCTTGCAATATTCATATCTGTCGGAGTATTTGCATTTGTACTTTGGATGATAACAAGTATTGTAATACCAATCGGTGTAGTAGTAATTGTTGCAATTGTATTAATGGCAATCGCCATCTATATAATGGCATCGTTTATGGATTGATAGATTAAAAGGAGAATATGTTATGAGAATTAAAAAATTATTAATCGCTGGAGCATTAATGTTAACAGCAATAGGATGCGTTTCAGCATATACTATTTATGCAGATACATTAAATAATAACACTGATAAACAGGTTTCTGCAACAACAGAAGGTAAGTCAACTACAGAAACTACAAAGAACACAACAGAGCAGAAAAATAATAAGAAAAATGCCGTCAAAGAAGATCCTAAAGATACAACAAATGATGTATCGGCAACAACAGAAGAAGAAAAAAATACTGAAAATTCTACCGCAGACGACACGGACGATGCAGATTATACAGAACCAGAATACCCCGATGACGCAGATGAAACTTGCGATCATGTGTGGGCAGAAAAAACAATTGCTTATGATTCAGAGAATGGGTATCATTGGACAACTTATTGTGAAAAATGTGGGACTGTAAAAACAGAACCTGCTACAGAGGAAGAGTACGAAGAACTTGATCCTGCAACAAAAGTAAAAGAAGAAGATATTGAATATGTAGATGATGATTTTGATGAGGTTGTAGAGGAATCGTCAGAAACAGCAACTGAAAACTAAAATATAGCCTAAGGAGAAAATGAGTATATGACAAAATTAGAGCAGTTAAATTTATTAAAGGATAGAAAAGCCGTCTTAATTGCTAGAGGCAAAGATAATGGCAAAATCGTAACAAAAATCAATAGAAGAATCAAGAAATTAGAAAAGGACTTATAGAGATGACAGGAGATAAAAGTAATGTTTTAATCGCTCTGGTTGGGCGATCTGGAGCAGGCAAAAGTGTCTCAGCGAAGTATCTGGAAGACATTTATGGTCTGAAATATCTACGATCATATACCACTAGAGAGAAGCGAGCAGATAAGCTTGATGATCATACATATGTAAATCTAGCCCAGTATTCAAGAATTACAGGCAAGGTTGCAGAGAATCATTACACTGGCAATTGGTACTGTGCTACAGAAAGTCAGTGTGATGATTCAGACGTATATGTAGTTGATGTTCCAGGATTAAAACAGTTAAAAGAAAATTATCATAAGAAACATATCTTGGCATTATGTATTGATACACCAAGTTCTACACGTATTCAGAGAATGAAAGATCGTGGAGATACAAGTGATGCAATTGATGAAAGAATGAAAAAAGACGAATCTGCTTTTGAAGAAGCTTATGATTTATGCGATGCCGTTATTAATAATGAAGGAAGTTTGTCTATGACTTGTCTGAATATTATGGCTGAGCTAGAGAGATTCAAAAGACAGATTAGAGACACGGAAGGAGCGACAACAAAGGAAGTTGATCAGAACAATTAATCAGCTTAGGAATTTAGTTTCTAAACTACACATAGAAAAAGAGGTACTTGTTAAGGATGTAGAAACAGGTAAGACAATGATGATTGAGAGCGTATCAACCGAAAAGATTGATGGTGATGGTAACGATGCACGATATACGTTGAACTGCAAGAAAGCAGGAGACGGGTGCGTTACATATAGATGATGATATTATTACATAATTTATTGGAGGTCTTTTATTGAAAGTAATTAAAAGAGATTGTACTGTTGTCGATTTCGACAAGACCAAAATTTACACAGCGATTATGAAAGCAATGAAAAATGGATCTGGGTTAATTAAGGAAGATATTGCAAAACAAATCGCAAGAGAAATCGAAAATGATTGCAGTAAATTACCAGAAGAAATTGACATTTCTGCAATTGAAGCAATGGTATTTAAGAAACTTGTTGAGAAAGGGCAGGAATTAACTGCTAAAGCTTGTGAAGGTTATCGCAGTGTTCGTGAGTTCCAGAGAGAGAATTATGACTCTATTGACAGCGAAGTTCTTGGGCTTATTGAGGATGCCAACGAAGAAATTAAAGATGAAAATGCAAATAAAAACTCTGTATTAAATCCAACAAAAAGAGATTATATTGCTGGTATCGTTAGCGAGGATGCGACAGAACGCTATTTACTTCCACCAGAAATTGTACAGGCACATAAGGAAGGCATTATTCATTTTCATGACAGAGATTATTTTTTACAGAAAATGCATAATTGTGGGTTATTAAATATTGAAGATATGCTTCAGAATGGAACTGTAATTAGCGAAGTTTTAATCGAAAAACCGCACTCATTTTCAACTGCTTGCAATATTACGACTCAAGGCATTGCACAAGTAGCTAGTTCTCAGTATGGCGGACAGAGTATTTCTTTGGCACATTTAGCACCATTTGTGGATGTGAGTAGAAAGAAAATTAGATCTGAAGTTGAATTAGAATGGGCGCATGTTGATATTCCATACAAAGAGCAACATATTGAAAAAATTGTAGCCAATAGATTATATGAAGAAGTCAAAAAAGGCATACAAATCATACAGTATCAGCTGATCACGCTTATGACGACTAACGGACAATCCCCATTTATTTCCATTTTTATGTATCTGAATGAAGCTAAAACACCGCAAGAGAAAAAAGATTTGGCTTTATTGATTGAAGAGATGATTAGACAAAGAGATGAAGGAGTGAAAAATGAAGATGGTGTATTTGTTGCACCAGCATTTCCAAAATTAATTTATGTCCTGGAAGATGATAATTGTGACGAATCTACAGAATATTGGTATCTGACAAAATTAGCAGCAAAATGTTCTGCGAAAAGATTGGTTCCAGATTACATCTCTGAAAAGGTTATGAAAGAGTTAAAAGGCGACGTCTATACTTGCATGGGGTGCAGGTCGTTCTTAACACCCGATCGTTTTACAGACAAAGGGATTGGCAATATTGCACACGCAAAAAATTATGACCCAAAGCAGCATAAATATTATGGTAGATTTAACCAAGGAGTCGTTACATTATCTCTTCCAGATATCGCATTGTCTTCTAAAAAGAATATGGATGAATTTTGGGCATTATTTGATGAACGAACAGAATTATGTCATAAAGCACTCAAAGAAAGACATAAACGTCTTCTTGGAACAAAGTCGGATGTCGCACCTGTTCTTTGGCAATATGGGGCGTATAGTAGATTAAAAAAACATGAGGTAATTGATCCGTTATTATTTGATGGATACTCAACTATTTCATTAGGATATGCAGGATTATATGAATGTGTCAAATATATGACTGGGCATTCTCATTCAGATGGTGGAATTGGTGAAAAATTTGGATTAGAAATCATGAAGCGAATGAATGATAAATGTGAGAAGTGGAAGAATGAAGAAAATATTGATTACAGTATTTATGGTACACCTTTAGAGTCTACAACGTATAAGTTTGCTAAATGTTTAAAGAAACGATTCGGTAATGATGTGTTTGAAAAAATTGACGGCAAGGACAGAAATTACATTACAAACAGCTATCATATTCCTGTATTTGAAGAAATTGACGCCTTTGACAAACTTCGTATTGAAGCAAAATTCCAAAAACTTAGTCCAGGAGGAGCAATAAGTTATATTGAAACTCCTAATATGGAACATAATGTGAGTGCTTTATTGGAAGTAATTAAATATATGTACGATCATATTATGTATGCAGAAATCAATACAAAGAGCTGTTATTGTGAAAAATGTGGATACTCTGGCGATATTCCATTAGTTGACGAAGATGGTATTTTGAAATGGAGATGTCCTCAGTGTGGTAATGAAGATGGCTCTACTATGGATATTGCATTCAGATGCTGTGGTTACATTGGAACTTCTAAGAATGGAGGCAATCAGGGAAGATATGGGGATATCCATGATCGAGTTTACCACTTAGATGATAAGGAGCTGAATAGATGAGATACGCTTCAATAAGAAAAATGGACATTAGCAACGGAGAAGGGCTTGGCGTAGCCCTCTTCGTTCAAGGATGCCACTTCCATTGTAAGAATTGTTTTAATAAAGAAACGTGGGATTTTAATGGCGGCAATAAATTAACTTTTAAAGAAATTGAGGAACTATTGCATCAGTTATCAAAGCCCCAATATACAAGGTTAAGTATTCTTGGCGGTGAGCCTTTAGCAAAAGAAAATAGAGATGGTGTTTCTGCAATATGCAAATTTGTCAAAGAGTTTATGCCAGACAAAAAAATCTGGTTATATACAGGGAATAAAGCAGAAGATATTGGTTTGGACTTAGCTGAATATTCTCGCAGAAGTAGAACAAACCATCTTATGTACGATTGCAGACTTGAGATTCTTCCTTACATAGATGTCCTCGTAGACGGACAGTATGTAGACGAATTGAAAGACATGTCTTATCCGTGGGCAGGATCAACAAATCAGAAAGTGGTTGATGTACAAAAATCATTAGAAAGAAATGTGGTGGTCTTATGGAAAGGCACTTCGGATAATCTGTCCATGACAGAAGAACACAATGAAAATGAGTGAAATAAAACACTTTTGTCAAAATTATTAAAATAAACATAAGAAAATCGTTGAAATATAAGGGATTTTTCACATTAAATATAGCAATAAAATTCCACTTTTATCCCACTATAGAAAGGAGTGTGCTAATTATGCCAAAATCAAAAGATTGTCTACAGGATACGGACTTTCTGCAATATGTTCCTACAAAATTTCAGCAGAATCGTAAGACAATGTTAAAGAAAAGAAATCGTAGGAAGAGTTATCATCAAAGGTTAGCGAGACTTAAAAATATCAGTGGGTATCCTGAACCTGTGCAATATGTAGACAAGTATTATTGTGAGTTCTATGAAATCCCATACAAGAAACCTTATTATAAAAGACTATATATCAGCGATTACAGTAGGAATTATAGATTTCATAAGAAACTGTCTAACAAGAAAGTTCGGAGAATATTGGACGTGCCAAGCAGAGGTGACTATAAGAAAGTACACGATCTATGGTGGGAGACAATTTAGAAAGGAGAAGGTATGACAAAAGAAGCATTAGATGATATAAGAGAAGTTATTGGTACACTAAGCGTTTGCATGAGCTATAAAAGCATTAATAACATCACATCAATTCCAACTTATGATTTATTACATCAAGTCAATATTTTAAAAAAAATTGTGCAGAAAAATATCGATCATGTAGTTGATGGTAGTCGATGCGTAGTTGTGGAAGAATCAAATTCTGAAAAGTTTAAAAATTGCGTAGACAGTTACTTAAATAAAGGTTACAAAATTTCAGCATCCTCATGTAACAGCAAAACTTGGAAAGCAATTCTTGTAAAAGAAGATAAAGAACAGGAAAGTGAGTGAATTGAATAATGAGTAATATTCCATTAGTGTGTGACCATTGCGGTAAGGTATTTTTCGATTATCACGGTAGCAATTGGTGTGATTGTGGAGCTAAATGGTGTAGCGAAACATGTGCAGAATTAGATGGATATGAAAAAGAGAATTTTGGATCTAGCTGTAATTACTGTCGTGGTGATGATTTTGAAGACAGTGAATTGCTTGAATTTGTAGTTTCGGCACTTGGTGTTAGTAGAGAAGATCTTGTCGCTTTTTACAAAGAGTCTAAGGATCAACTTAAAAAAGGGAATATTTGTAAATTTAACGGACGCATTAGTTTTAGTTCTTATACTCAAACAGGAGATACGGTTATTGCTGGCATCACGTTAAGACATGCAACAAAGAAAAGAGATATTTATGAATAACAGAGATTTACCAAAGAAAGATGATATTTACAAACACTTCAAAGGACATTTTTATAAAGTGATTGACCTTGCGACTCATACAGAAACAAATGAGAAACTGGTAATTTATCAGGCAATGTATGGAGATTTTAACATTTATGCCAGACCAGTAGAAATGTTTCTGAGTGAAGTTGATCACGAGAAATACCCTGATGTAGAACAGAAATACAGATTTAAGAGAGTAGGTGACAAGCCATGCAGAATCATTAGACCAGACGATATGGTAGTTGACACCGAAGAACTTGGCATTCTAACATGCCATTATAAATAATAATGTAACATTTCTAGTTACATTTCTGATGACTATTCGAGGAGAAATATCTATAGATTAGACATGTCTTATTTCTTCCATATGATGACTTTAAAATTTTGTTTTTATCTACGTTTCAATTTCTGTAGGTAAAACAATACAAAAACAAATACATAAGAAAGGTTTTATCAAGTAATCCTAGGTAAAACGCAGTGCGCTGCCTTGTAAATACAAGGTTCAAATGACAGAAAATAAAAACAAAACTTCAAGAAATAAAACATGGAAATTAGTAAATTTTTGCGAGTTTGATAAATTTGCTATCAAATCTTATTGTACAGTACATAACGTAGATGAATCGCTAAATCTTGGTGATATTACAAAAGTGGATGAAACAAAACTCAAACCATTTAATATGATTTGTGGAGGATCACCGTGCCAGGACTTTAGTATTGCAGGGAAAGGAAAAGGTTCGGTTTGGACTTGCAAACACTGTGGACATACTTATAACCCATTAACAGTCCATTGGTCTGAACGTGATGCGTGTCCAGAATGTGGCTCAAAAGATATTGAAAAGACAAGATCCTCTTTATTGGTTGAATACTTAAGAGTTATTCGTGCCAATAAGCCAAACTTTGGTATTTATGAAAATGTAAAAAATATTGTAGGTAAAAAATTTAAAGATACAACATTTAAATTATTTACACAGGAACTTGAAGAATATGGATATAACGTATATTGGCAAGTGCTTAACGCAAAACATTATGGTATTCCACAAAATAGAGAAAGAGTGTATCTAATCTTTATTAAGAATGAATTAGATAATGGAAAGTTTAAATATCCAGAACCATTTGATAATGGTGTTCGATTAAAAGATATTTTAGATGACGAAGTGGATGAAAAATTCTATATCTCCAAAGATAAAGTGCAAAGATTTTTAACAAATCTTAATAATAAAGATGCTTTATTATATGATGCATGTCAGGTAAAAAGAGAAGGAAAATCAAGAGAATATAATAATTTTTGTCCTACGTTAACGTCCAGAGATTATAAAGATCCACGTCTTGTTAATGACAACATTGTAAAACAAATTGGCTCAATTTCAAAATGTGAAGGTAATTGGAATAACCCTCAAGTTGGGAGAATTTACAGCACAGATGGATGTAGCCCAACATTAAATACTTGTGGTGGCGGTAGCCATGAACCAAAGATTGTGCAGCTAGGAAATGTTAATCCATCTGGCAATGGTATGAATGGAAATGTATATGACAATGACGGGATTAGTCCAACGGTCACGACAAATAAAGGCGAAGGGTTAAAAGTTGCGATTAAACAGGCGACTAAAAAGGGTTATGTAGAATGTGAAATTGGTGGCGTTGCAGATCTCTCGTATCCAGACTCCAAAACCAGAAGAGGTAGAGTTCAAGAAGATGGTAAAATTTGTCCGACTTTGACTGCAACCGAGACAGGAGTGTGCAGAATTGAATCAGATATTAGAATCCGAAAATTAACACCAAAAGAATGTTGGAGACTGATGGGATTTGATGATAAATCATTCAAGGCTGCTGAACAGGTAAATAGCAACAGTCAGTTATATAAACAAGCAGGGAATTCAATTGTTGTAGATGTTTTATATTACATATTTGTTGAATTATACAAAGCAATGCCATATCTATTTAACAATCTTAAGTTAAGCAGCTTCTTTTCTGGAATTGGAGCATTTGAAGTGGCATTAGATCGATTATATAAAGGAATTAACAACGGAAATTTTACAAATCCACAGGCAATATAGTGCATGTCTGTGGAGATAGTAGAAAATTTGTTAAAATAAATCATTTACAACTTACAAAAAGTAAGTGGGTAAATAATAAATATGAAGAATTTTATAAAAAACATAAATATTTCCCAGAATTTTTTGATGTATATAACTGCTTAGAAGTAAAAAATATTGCTTCAACGCTTTCCACAAGAAGTAATGGTGCGATGGGAAGTGGAACGATATTGATAATGGAGGAATATGGGCGAAAAGAATAAAGATTTAGATAATTTATATTTACAGTGCCAAGGTTGTGCGAATAAGTATACTTCTTTTGAGTGTGCTTTATGCGAAGACTTTGACATGTACAAAGAGGAATATAAAGAAGACAAAGAAGTAAAAGAAGCAAATACAATTACGATCATTAAATCTGACGACTGGCAATCTATTGAAGTCAATGGGACTAAAATAGAAAACCATAAATTAGATGTTGATGATTTTACAGATGTTTTAAAGAAATTAGGGTTCAATGTCAATGTAATATGGGAGGATTCAGATGTTTAAAATACAAGAAATTGGCAGGTCTCCAACACCTAAGAAACCAATTACTGTGTATGCAGTTCGGGAAGACAAAGATAGTGACAGTTATTGTGATTTTGAAACAGTTGAATTCCTCATATACAAAGACGATAACTGGGTTTGGATAAGTGGCTTGTGTTATGAACCATATGGATTAAATGAATCGTGTGAAATATAAAAGGAGAGTTAATTGTTCCAGAAATTAAAAGAGAAAATTAGAAAATGGTTGCTAGAAATTCTGCAACCAGATATTGATGCCTTAAAAAATGAAATTGATGAAAGCAATACTACGTTAAAAATTGCCCAAAGTAATTGCAATGATGCAGCTCATCAGTGTCAGATTTCAACACAGCAGAATGAAGAAATGAAGAAGATGTACAACCAGATCACAGATGTAGCAGTTGACGTTGGATTTCATGATTCAGAACGTTCGTGGGCAGTTGTATGTATTGCTGGGAGACCTGAATATGTAAAATTTATTCCTTTAAGCGGTGCAGATGCTAGAACTGTTATGAATTTTTTAAGACAGTTTCAGTATTCACGGCTCATTGTTGATAGTCCACTAAGATTCAAAGATGAACTTCAGAGATATTTTATATAGAAGGAGATTAGCTATGACAAATAAACCAACAACATTGATTATTAAAGACAGAGGAACAGGCAAAACAACACAGTTGCTTTACACAAGTGCAACAACACAGTATCCGATTATTGTGCAGAACAAATTGCAGACAAAACTGTTATTAGACAAAGCAAACGATCTTGACTTAATTATTCCAGTGCCTATGACTGTAGAAGCATTTAAGAACAAGCGTGGAATGAATTATGATCATGTTCTTATTGATGAAGGATACAATTTAATTGGCGAAGCTCTTGATTATTATTTAGGCGCACATGTGGCAGCAGTGACGCTTACTGATAGAATAAAAGAATTTGCAGATAAGTGAGGTGTGAGATTAAATTGGAAGAACCAAAATATATGACAGTTGGACAGCTCAAGAAAGAGTTAGCAAAATATTCAGATGATACACCAGTATTGTTCGGTTGCGATATGGAAGACGAATTTGCTGAAACAATTGAAGACGACACTATCACAATCGATTATGGAATAGGTTATCGCAATTGTAGGATTGTGAGAATTTGTTAAGGAGGATTTATGTCTAAAAAATTAGCAAGAGAAGACTATGGGGGGGGGTCTTTGGGCACAACCCTGTTACAGTAAGAGATCTTATCTCTAAGCTAGAAAAATTTGATAAAGACTTGATTATAATAAGTGGAATTAATACGTATAACGAAACAATTACCACTTTAAAAGAAATTGATGTTCAGGACATTGTCTTGGATAACGGAACGCTTATTTCTGGATCAGTGGTACTTATTTCATAGGAAATAATCAATTTACATAAAAGAAATATTTAATTTGCGAAAGGAGTGGTAAGCGTATGTTCACGAACGATAAACCTTTCATAGTATCGGGAAGTCTAAAAGATACATTTAACGGGACGTTGGAAAAGACATTGAGATTCATTGTTGATATTTATGGAGAAACAGCAGATGAATTACGTGGAATTAAAGAAGTAGACGGAAAGTTATACTTTGGATGGATACCGACAAAAAACAGAGATGACGATGCTTTAGATGAAGAATATATGAAACAGTGGGATATTGTATTGTCTGGAGATATTATGAAACCATCTTTCAATATGTTGATAGAGATTATCATTAATTGGTTGAATAGTGACAACGCAGTATACGAGTATGACAGATTATATTATGAAGAAGATGATCTTGATTACGCTGAAGAGTTGATCAAAGGATGGACGATTTCTTCTATTACATATGATGACAATTGCCCAAGTTTTAGCGTATTTTCTGTTACACCACGATGGGGAGAGATTGGCAAATGATTGAAATTTTAAAAGAAGGAACAAAGAAAAAGACAACCTGTAAAAATTGTGGCGCAGTTTTAAGTTATGAAATGGAAGATGTATGTAGGTGTCAAAATTCTCCATGGGATACTGGACATGGATATATTATAGATTGTCCAGATGTTGAAGCATTCGGTCACATTACATGTCCGCAGTGCAATTATAGAATCGACGTTTGATATATAAAATAAGATAGAAAGGTGGTGAAAAGCAGTGCATCCTAACCGATTTTTTGATGAATGCGCTATCAGAACAGGAATTGATACAGTTGAAATTTTTGATGAAGAATTACGATCTAAGCTACATGATACACACCCAAAGAACTTTATCAAAACAAGAATAGAATTGCCAGTATATCAAATCAAACTAGCATATTTTACAGCAAAGGGAAACTATAAAAATGCATACAGATATGCAGTATTCAACTCAAAAGATGATAACGAGTATTCTGATTTTTGGCTCGATATGTTTGTAAGAGATTACAATAATGAGAATCCAGATCATCCAATGAAAGATTGCAAAATATTGGATATGCAATATA
>OLRB01000099.1_pt1 | contig 81082 bp, 72 predicted proteins | sample 1672751 | NCBI WGS metagenome assembly OLRB01 (sample SAMEA3136720, study PRJEB25190) | human gut metagenome | biome: human gut; feature: human-associated habitat; material: faeces | place: Austria | collected 2013
CAATGATACCGACACGCTCTGCACTTTCCGTCCAGTATTGCTTACTTTCTGCATGAACGGGTGTACTCGGTAAAGCAGTAACGACAGTTGCAAGAGCTAAGAAGCCCGTACACAATCGCTTTAATATCTTTTTCATAAGTCTAATGCTCCTTTCGTTTTGAGTAATAAAATAGCCGTCCAATAAGAACGGCTGGAAATAGAAAAGGAACGTCATGTTAGGCGTTCCATAGTCTATGAAATATTAAATTTTTCTTGTTTCAATACTGATGTGCTGTACCATATCTTTGCATATCTAAGAAAACTAGCGTATCAAGGCTCATTCGTTAGTAGTAAATAAGTAGTAAATTGATGTGTTTGTTTCCTTGAAAATGCTGATAGATACTGTGTTTTAGCGGATAATCAGATTTTTATTGTGTTTTTCATATATAATCATTTCTGCTTCTGTGTATATCTTAACTTTAGACATTGAATACTGACGAATCTTTTTATCCAGTAAATCCATTGTAAGAAGAACACCTTCTATTTCAGATATTCTCATTTGTACCAACTTTAGATCCTGATATATATAGTCAGGAATCATACCAAATCCGACAACTTTCACTTCCTGTGGGATGTTCACTCCATACTTTCGAAGCGCCGTCAACGCACCGATTGAAATCTGTTGATTTTCAAATAAAATTCCTTGCGGAAGCGGATTTTTTCTCAACCAGTCTAACAAAGTCTCCGTTATCTTTGGAATTTCATCTCCAAGATCAAGAATATGTTTTGCAGATGCAGTATCTTCGTTAGACTTTGTATTTAAAAATGCTTCTTTACGAACTCGATAATTATAATTATCTTTCCCTGTGCAGAAATAATAAATATCTGATGCACCTTCCTTGTACAGATAATCCACAGCACTTTTTAGCATTTGTCTATTGTCTGCACATACGCTACTATACCGACTATCTGGAAGTTCACAGTCATAAAGAACCAATGGTTTTTTGATTCTTTCAAGCAGGTTTTGATCTTCTTCTTTTAATTCGGTTCCAAAAAGAAGAACGCCTGCCACAAAATCCATATTACATTCCGTAATCACTGCTTCTGTTTGCGCAATGTCATCATTTAAATACGTCACTCCATAAAGATATCCAAGTCTTCTTGCTTCAGAATCAAATGTAGCAAGTACATCTGACCAGAGATCTGTTTCTGAATTACATGCAGCACCTTTGCTGTGATTAACGATCACTATTTTGATCATCTGATTCACCGGATGGCCAGACACTGTAACGATATTCTCTTTTACCGGGATCACTCCGTTATTCTTCTTCATTTCTTCCAGACATTCCAAAACCATTCTTCTGGTTTCTTCATTCACACCGGGTTTTCCATTCACCGCAAGCGAAACTGTCGCTTTGGAAACTCCGAGATGCCTTGCAATGTCTACCATCTTTATCTTCATGTGTGATGCCTCGTTTTTTCTAGATTGTAGTAAAATTAATTTCAAAATCGTCATATATTCAAACTTTAACTATTTCTGAAAATGAATACTGTTCGTAATCATTAATTCTTATATTCCTTTATTATCCTATATAACTCATTGTTTTATTATAACAAACTATCTTGAAATAAGACAGTTTTTTGTGGGTAATATTTATGGATTAAAATACTTATGGATTATATTTTCGTTGCTCTTCATTTCATACAAGTAGCTATGAACACATTTTTAGGAAAAATAAAAAATAGACAATGAACACTTTGAATTGCGAACATTGTCTATTTTCAACCTTTAATTTTACTGGGATTCTTAGAATTTACCAGCCTTTGCAGCTTCTTCTACAGCAACTGCTACAGCAACAGTCATACCAACCATCGGGTTGTTTCCTGCTCCGATAAGTCCCATCATCTCAACGTGAGCCGGTACAGATGAAGATCCAGCGAACTGTGCATCAGAGTGCATACGTCCCATTGTATCTGTCATTCCGTAAGAAGCCGGTCCAGCTGCCATGTTGTCTGGGTGAAGTGTACGTCCTGTACCACCACCTGAAGCAACTGAGAAGTATTTCTTTCCAGCTTCGATACGCTCTTTCTTATATGTTCCTGCTACTGGGTGCTGGAATCTTGTAGGGTTTGTAGAGTTACCTGTGATAGATACGTCTACATTCTCTTTCCACATGATCTTAACACCTTCTACTACGTCGTTAGCTCCGTAGCAGTTAACTTTCGCACGAAGTCCTTCAGAGTATGCTTTACGGAATACTTCTTTCAGTTCTCCTGTGTGATAGTCAAGCTCTGTCTCAACATATGTAAATCCGTTGATACGTGCGATGATCTGAGCAGCGTCTTTTCCAAGACCGTTCAGGATAACACGCAGAGGTTTTTTACGAACTTTGTTTGCTTTCTCAGCGATACCGATAGCACCCTCAGCTGCTGCGAATGACTCGTGTCCAGCCAGGAATGCGAAGCACTCTGTATCTTCTTCAAGAAGCATTTTTCCAAGGTTACCATGTCCAAGACCAACTTTTCTCTGATCTGCAACAGATCCCGGAATACAGAAAGACTGAAGTCCTTCTCCGATTGCTGCTGCTGCATCAGCTGCCTTTGTACATCCCTTTTTGATTGCGATAGCAGCACCTACTGTGTAAGCCCACTTAGCGTTCTCGAAACAGATTGGCTGAATTCCTTCAACCATCTTGTAAACGTCAAGACCAGCTGCTTTAGTTACTTCTGCAGCTTCTTCGATGGAGTTGATTCCATACTCAGCGAGTTTTGCAAGAATCTGTTTTTCTCTTCTTTCATATGATTCAAATAATGCCATTGAAATAGTCCTCCTTACTCTTTTCTTGGGTCAATGATCTTAACAGCATCGTCAACACGTCCGTACTGTCCTTTTGCTTTCTCAAGCGCTACAGCCGGCTCGTCTCCAGCTTTGATGAAGTCCATCATCTTACCGAAGTTTACAAACTGATATCCGATGATCTCATCATCTTCGTTCAGTGCGATTCCTGTTACATAACCATCTGTCATCTCAAGATAACGAGGTCCTTTTTTCAGTGTTCCGTACATTGTACCAACCTGTGAACGAAGTCCTTTTCCAAGGTCCTCAAGTCCTGCTCCTATCGGAAGTCCGTCCTCTGAGAATGCACTCTGAGTTCTTCCGTAAACAATCTGAAGGAACAGTTCTCTCATAGCTGTATTAATAGCATCACATACAAGGTCTGTATTCAGAGCTTCAAGAAGTGTTCTTCCCGGAAGGATCTCAGAAGCCATAGCTGCGGAATGTGTCATTCCTGAACATCCGATTGTCTCAACAAGTGCCTCCTGGATGATTCCGTCTTTTACGTTCAGTGTGAGCTTACAAGTACCCTGCTGTGGAGCACACCAGCCTACACCGTGTGTAAGTCCGGAGATATCTTTGATTTCTTTTGCCTTTACCCATTTAGCTTCTTCTGGAATTGGAGCTGCGCCATGGTTTACGCCCTGGGCTACCGGACACATCATTTCTACTTCGTGTGAATAAATCATGTTAATACTCCTTTCAATATGTATGATTTTCTTCGTATACGGTACACTATTTTTTTCGCACAAAAACTGACAGCTCTGCATTATTTTTTAACACTGAACTGTCTGCGCGGTGAGAAGTTGATTTGTCACCTGCCACAAACTCTTTCTCCCTGCACCATATGTATTTATTTTCGCACAATTTGTCGCATTCGTCAATCACAACTTTGACAAGATTTTCACCATCTGAGGGAAAGAATTATATAAATATGACACTTGACAAATTTATGTATAAGAAAAGCAGCTTCTGTATCCTTTTGGAAACAGTTACTGCTTCAACTTAATCTTTTCTTATTACACCGGCATCTCTTCCACCAGACGTTCCTTCAGCATCTCCAATGCTGCTTTCACAGTATCCAGTCTGTTCTCCATCCGGCTTCCATTCCAACGACACTCTTTCACTGTCGTCTTCCCATTCAGATAACATCCAATATATACAAGACCAACCGGCTTTTCTTCTGTTCCACCTCCAGGCCCTGCAATTCCTGTTGCACTTAGTGCCGCATCCGCATTCGCAGCCTTTGCAGCACCCTCAGCCATCTCATGCGCTGTCTGTTCACTCACGGCACCGTAAGTTTCAAGTGTCTCATGAGAAACGTGAATTAGACGTTCCTTTGCCTCATTCGAATACGTAACATATCCCTCGTTCAGCACATCTGATGCTCCTGCCACATTGACTAACGTTCCTGCAATCAATCCACCTGTACAGGATTCTGCTGTTGTCACATGAAGTTTACGCTCTGCAAGAAGATCTACTACAACTTCTTCCAGACTTTTCTCACCTGCAGCTTTCTCTTTAAAAAACCACTCCAGATACATCTCTTACATGCCTCCCTTTGTAAGAACCTCTCTGTTTGCCCACACATAGTCTACCAGAGAAATCACAGTAAGTGCTGTGGCAATCCAGATCAGTACTGTTCCAACCATGTCGAATACACCGCCAAAATCAGCAATCAGAACAATGATCATTGCCATCTGGGATACTGTCTTGAATTTTCCCCAGTAATTTGCTGCGATAACAACACCATTATCAGATGCTACCAGACGGAAACCACTGATAATAAACTCTCTTGCAATAATAACAATAACAACTGCTGTCGGAAGTTTTCCTAAAGGAATCAGACAGATCATTGCAGAGCAGACAAGAAGTTTATCTGCCAGCGGATCCATAAACTTTCCAAAATTTGTTACAAGATTGTATTTTCTTGCAATCTTACCATCCAGCATATCTGTCAGACTTGCAACAATAAAAAGTACAAGTGCGATCCATTTATTCGCAGCTCCGCCTACATCTGTCAACATAAAGAAAACAAAAAACGGAACCATAATCACACGTAATACTGTTAATTTGTTTGGTAAATTCATACTACATCAACTCTCCTATCAAATCATAATCTAATGCTCCGGTCACTTTAACCTTTGCAAAATCTCCGGAAATCAATTCTACGTCAGTATTGATAAAGATCAGGCCGTCTACATTCGGTGCATCACGATAAGTTCTTCCAACGTAGGCATTCTCATCTGCGACTTTACCTTCGATCATGACAAGAACTTCTCTTCCAATCATGTCTTCCGCTTTATCGAATGCAATTTCCTGCTGAAGTTCCATGATATCTGCCTGACGATCCTCTTTCACTTCTTCATCAATCTGATCTTCGAATGTGGCTGCCGGTGTATCTTCCTCCGGAGAATACGTAAATGCTCCAAGACGATCAAACTCAAGTGTGTCAATGAATTCCATCACCTCTTCATGCTGCTCCTGTGTCTCTCCCGGAAAGCCTGTGATCAGTGTTGTTCTAAGACAGATATCCGGAATTTCCTTACGAAGCTTCTGCACAATGTCGATCAGCTCCTGTTTTGAAGTTCTGCGTCCCATTCTCTTCAAGATGGTATCATTCGCATGCTGGATTGGGAGATCAAGATAATGACAGATCTTCGGTTCTTCTTTCATTACCTGAATCAGTTCATCTGTGATTTCCTCCGGATAACAATATAAAATACGGATCCAACGGATTCCACTGATCTTGCAAAGTTCACGGAGCAGCTTTGGAAGAGATTTCTCTCCATAAAGATCTTTTCCATAAAGCGTTGTCTCCTGAGCAACAAGAATCAATTCTTTTACGCCCTGCTCTGCCAGATCCTGTGCTTCTTTCAGAAGGCGTTCCATCGGTACACTTCTAAAGTTTCCACGGATTTTCGGAATGATGCAGTACGTACAATGTTTGTCACATCCTTCTGCGATCTTCAGATATGCAAAATGTCCTCCTGTTGTTACAAGACGCTTCGTCTCCGGTAATGGAAGAGCATCAAGGCCAGCTGTCATAACTTCATGCTGTCCGGCAAGTGCCGCATCTACCGCATCCAGAATGCGATCATATGCAGTTGTTCCAAGAACTTCATCTACCTCCGGAATCTCATCAAGAATCTCCTGACGATAACGCTCTGCCATACATCCTGTAACGATCAATGCCTTTGCACTGCCATTCTTCTTATATTCTGCCATCTCAAGAATATTCTGGATGCTTTCCTCTTTCGCATCATGGATAAAACAACAGGTGTTGATCACAATAATATCAGCCTCCTGTTCATCATTCGTCATCTCGTAACCTCTTGAAGCAAGCATTCCAAGCATTACTTCTGTATCCACCAGATTTTTATCACATCCTAAGGATATAAAAAGTATCTTCATATATTAGTAAAACCTCCTGGTCATCCTCTCTAAAAAATATAAATAAATCTCACCTTCTGTGCATCATTTCATACATTCCATGCATGTACAAAACGTTCAACAACAACGTCAAAAGAGCAGATTGCACTTTTCTGCATCTGCTCCGTTACTGTTCTGATTCTACTCTTCGTCAGTGTCCTCAGGTAAGATCTTAAGCTCACCTTCATTCAGTTCTTCGATTGCAATGGAAAGCGGCTTCTGTCCGTCTTTCACAGGTACAAGCGGAAGTTCTCCGGCGATCAGCTGTCTTGCACGCTTAGATGTAGCCATTACGATAGAATAACGGCTGTTTACAACCTTAGAATCTCCCTCTTCAACGTCTTTGTTAACTACTTTCATCAAGTCAGTATAAGATGGATGCAGCATATTAATTTTCTCCTTTCAACTCTTCCAATTCTTCTTTTATGTCATTCATAAAATTCACATTGCGTGAACTTCTGTGGTGTTCTCCCTGGATAATAGAATGCATCTCTTCAACACAATCATCCAGTTCATCATTCACGACAAGATAGTCATAAGCACTCATTCCCTCTGCCTCTTCACAGGCACGGTTCATTCTGGACTCAATAACCTCCATCGTCTCTGTCCCTCTTCCTACCAGACGGGACTTCAGTTCTCTGGCATTCGGCGGTGTCACAAACATCAGAAGCGTATCTGGGAACTTTTCTTTCACTTTCAGTGCTCCCTGAATCTCAATCTCAAGAATCACATCTTTCCCTTCATCCAACATCTTCTCAACATATGCACGCGGTGTGCCATAATAGTTTTCCACGTATTTAGCATACTCTATCAATTCATTATTGGCAATCATTTTTTCAAATTTCTCCCTGGAAAGGAAGAAATATTCTCTTCCATCTACTTCCCCGTCACGTGGACCTCTTGTTGTCGCAGAGATGGATAAAGCATAATTCTCCGGATATTTTCTCATTAATTCTTTCATCAATGTACCTTTTCCGGCTCCTGAGAATCCGGATACGACAATCAAAATACCTTTCTTATTCATGATCCTGCCCTCTTTTACTCTATTCTATATTCTGTATCTGCTCTCTGATCTTCTCAATCTCTGTCTTCAGACTGATCGCATGATTGGAAACCTCAATATCATTTGCTTTAGACAAAATCGTATTTGCTTCGCGATTCATCTCCTGCGCAATGAAATCCAGCTTACGCCCGATTCCTTCTTTCTCCTCCAATGTTGCTCTCATATGCTGAATATGGCTCTTCAACCGCACAACTTCCTCATCTGTACAGATCTTATCTGCATACAGAATCACTTCTGCTGCCAGGCGGTTTTCTTCCATCTGTGTATCTGCCAGCAACTCAGTCACTTTCTCTTCCAGCTTCTGTCGGTATTCTGCCACAATCTGTGGAGAACGTTCTTCTACCGCAGCGACTTCCTGCTCCAGAAATGTAAGCTTCGCAAGAATATCTTTCTTCAGGTTCTCACCCTCTGTTATTCTCGTCTCAACAAACTGTGTAAAAGCCCCTTCCAGTGCTTTCTTCAGTCCATTCCAAAGCTCCTCTTCATCTTCCACTTGCTCTTCCATCGTAAGAACTTCCGGAAATCTCGCAAGTGCAGATACGCTGATGTCATTTTCCAGCCCGAATTCTTCTTCCATCTGCTTAAAATATTTCATATATTCTGCCGCGATCAATGGATTATATTTCACAGAGCTCTGCGCCTGTGACAGATCTTCATATGTAATAAAGATATCAACTTTCCCGCGATTCGCATAAGACTTCAGAAGTGTCCGGATGGATGTTTCAAAAAAATTAAGTTTCTTCGGCATTCTGATGTTCACATCAAGATAACGGTGGTTTACACTCTTTAACTCAACGGTAAACTTCTTGGAATCCTGCTGAATCTCACATCTGCCAAAGCCTGTCATACTTTTGATCATTGTCTTCATCCTCTGTTTACTATAATCTAATCTATTATACATCAAATGTTTGTAAATGGTCAACAAGTCTTTTATAAAGATTCGATTTATGTTACAATAAAAAAACGTGAAAACAAACCTTTTATTCAGGAGGAAACAATATGGCTTTTGATGGAATCGTTGTGGCGAGTCTCGCCAGCGAATTAAAACATAAATTATTAAACGGAAGAATTTCAAAGATTGCACAACCGGAAGCAGATGAGCTTCTTCTGACAGTCAAATCAACAGAAGGTCAGTATCGTCTGTCGATTTCGGCGGATGCTTCTCTTCCGCTGCTCTATCTGACCTCGAAGAATAAGCCAAGTCCGATGACTGCCCCAAACTTCTGTATGCTTCTTCGTAAACATATCAGCGGCGGCCGCATTGTTGATATCTGGCAGCCGGGACTTGAACGTATCATTCATTTTACAATTGAACATCTCGATGAACTTGGTGACCTCTGCCGGAAAGATCTGATCGTCGAGATCATGGGAAAACACAGCAATATCATTTTCTGTAACGATCAGGGTAAGATCATTGACAGTATCAAACATGTATCTGCACAGATGAGTTCTGTCCGGGAAGTTCTTCCGGGAAGAGAGTATTTCATCCCGGACACCATGCAGAAAGTAGATCCGCTCACGGTAACTTCTGAAGAATTCGCAGCGCATCTGACAGGTAAACCAATGCCACTTGCCAAAGCAATTTATACAAGTTTTACCGGAATCAGTCCTGTAACCGCGGAGGAGATCTGCTCCCTTGCAGGAATGGATTCTTCTGTCCCGGCCCAGGAGTATTCTGCTGATATCTTACTTCATCTATATACACAGTTTGAGATTTATTTATCCGCGATCAAAGAAGATACCTTTTCACCTGGTATTTATTTCGATGGAAAAGAGCCAAAAGAATTCTCTGCTCTTCCACTGAGTCATTTTGTCAACTATACAAGGGTAGAATACGATTCTATTTCCGAAGTACTTGAGACTTATTATTCGACACGCAGTCTCATTACCCGCATCCGACAGAAATCGGTTGATCTGCGTCACGTAGTTCAGACTGCATTAGAACGAAACCGAAAAAAATATGACTTGCAGCTGCGTCAGTTGAAAGACACAGAAAATCGTGAAAAATATAAAGTGTACGGCGAATTGATCAGCACTTATGGATACAATCTGGAGGAAGGTGCAAAGACTCTTGAATGCCTGAATTATTACACCAATGAAATGGTATCCATTCCGATGGATCCATTAAAGACACCGCAGGAGAATTCCCAGCGTTATTTTGCAAAATATAACAAGCAAAAACGTACTTTTGAAGCACTTTCTGTTCTTTGCAAAGAGACATTGGACGAGATCACTTATCTGGAATCCATTCAGACGGCACTTGATATTGCACTGACAGAAGATGATCTTGCTGAAATTAAAGAAGAGCTCACAAACTCCGGCTATATCCGCAGAAAATATACAAAGAAAAAAGTCAAGATAAAAAACAAACCACTCCATTACATTTCCAGTGACGGTTATCATATGTATGTCGGAAAGAACAATCTTCAGAATGAAGAACTGACATTCCACTTTGCAGTCGGAAATGACTGGTGGTTCCATGCAAAACAAGCTCCGGGATCCCATGTCATTGTCAAAACACATGGGGATGAACTTCCGGACCGTACATTCGAAGAAGCAGCCCGACTTGCAGCTTATTATTCCAGCATGCGTGGTTCCGATAAAGTTGAGATTGACTACGTGGAGAAAAAACAGGTCAAAAAACCAAATGGTGGGAAACCTGGATTTGTCGTCTATTATACAAATTACTCCATGGTGATTGACAGCGATATCAGCAATATAGAAGAACTTGAGTAATATGAAACCTGTATAATATGAAATAAGTGGTAATAACAAAAAGAAGGAAGACTTCAGCGGCATGTGCCCGGTCTGAAGCTCCCTTCTTTTTATATAGCATCAACCATAAAATTTCTGGCAACGTTTCTTTTATTTCGCAGAATTCTTTATTTCATCCGGAACATGGATCTCATCCACCTTGTTATAATCTGTAAACTGAAGCACGATCGAGTAAAGATTTACTTTCGTAGTCTCTCCGTAAGACTTATATAAGTCTCCCATTACATCACTCATGTCTACAACGATTTTCGCCGGAAGCAGTTCTTCTTTGTAAATGTCAAAAATAACAGGGATTTTCAAATTACGGATTGCATCCTCCTCCGGGAGATTCACCAGATGATATGCTTCTACCATCTCTTTGCCAAGAAGACCCATAAGCTCCGTTCCTGTTACATCGCCATACAACTGATAACATGCCTTGCCATTTACTGTTGTCTCCTGCTCGGACAGGTGGAACGACTCAAGCGCTTTCCCTTCCTGCGCGAAAATATTTCCGTCAATACCAAGGTGATTCTCGCTGCTTCCTTCTGCACTCTCTTTCTTCCAGGATCCATTCGTGCCACTATATGTCACTTGTTTTCCGTCTTCCTCCACCTGATAAAGTTCCAGATCTGCAGATACCTCAGAATCTTTGATCGTCACCCTGGCAGTTCCTTTCGCATGACCGGTCGGAGGCTCTGTCGTGTTCTCCAGGTCCATCTCCATGTTTACTTCCATCAGATTTAAAATATCAGACATCTGAATTGCCAGCTCCACATGGTTTGCTGAAGAAGTTACTTTCTGCATATTTTCCGAAGACTGACGAAAAATCTTCTTTGCATTCATCTTCCCGGCACATCCAGAACAAAACAGCATAACCGCAACAAGTACGATCAGTAACTGTACAGATATCATCTTTTTGCGAAATCCACTCTTTTTTTTCTCTTCTGTTATTCCATTTTCCAAGCTCTGTTTGACTCTAAAAGCCTTCCACACAATGCATTACTCCCGTCCTGCCAGATAATCAATAAACTGCTGTGCTGTTCTTCCAGACAAACCGCCATGAGACAGTTCCCATGCATTCGCCTCAAGAAGCAGCTGCTCTTCCGGCATATTGATTCCATTCTTTTTCGCAAGTACACGCACGATCTCCTGAAATGCCTTCTTATCCGGTGAACCGAAATAAATCGTGACGCCAAATCTTGCAACCAATGACAGCTTCTCCTGTACTGTATCATTTGTATGCATATCTTCATCTCTGTCCTGCTTATCACGGAATGTCTCACGGATCAGATGACGGCGGTTTGATGTCGCATAGATCAACACATTCTTCGGTTTCTTCTCCAGACCACCTTCGATTACTGCCTTCAAATATTTGTATTCAATTTCAAATTCTTCAAAAGAAAGATCATCCATATAAATAATGAATTTATAATTTCTATTCTTAATCTGAGCGATTACATCATTCAGATCCTGGAACTGGTGTTTATACACCTCGATCATACGAAGTCCCTGGTCATAATACTGATTTAAAATAGCCTTGATCGAGGAAGATTTTCCTGTTCCGGCATCTCCGAACATCAGACAGTTATTTGCTTTCTTTCCTTCTACAAATGCTTTCGTGTTATCAACCAGCTTTTTCTTTGCATCTTCATAACCTACAAGATCATCGAGATGTACATGTGCAATGTTTGTGATCGGTATGATCTCCACATCAGAATTCTCCGGATGCTCCACACGAAATGCCTTGTGAAGTCCAAGTTTACCAACTCCAAATTCCTTATAAAACTGCGTCAGTGTACGCTTGAAATGATCTACGTTCTGCGTCGCGGCAAGGGCACGGCTGAGATCACAGATTCTGTCCCTGACACGACGGTTGAACACTTTACCGCCACTGTTACCGCTCTTATAATCCATGATGATCTTCAGGCAGTCAGCGTCCAGACTCTTTTCCAGTTCCTCGAAATCATAGTCAAACATTTCCTTAAAAATAGCAAAATCATGAAGTGCAATCTCATTCAGACTACCTTCAATCTCTCCTACGATCTCACAGGAAGTGCTGTATGCATTCTCATCACTTGCAAGAAGAAATGTCAGATAAGTATGCCACAGATTCCCTTCAAAGCCGTGGCTTACTGATAATTCCAAAAGTTCATTGATACAATCAAAAAGGAGTCCTCTTAAATCTTCTTTGTTATAAAATTCACTCTCATAATTATCAATCAGGAATGTGATATCCTTTAGAATCTCTCCATATTCCATATTTTTATACAGCATCAGTTCGTTTGTACGCATTCTAAATAACCTCTTTTCCAGTAAATCCCTCTGGAGCTTTCGCTCCACCTGCTCTGTATTCTGTTTTTCTATCTATTCTAATATCTAGTAATTTCCAAGAATTCTCAAATTCGTTGCTTCTTCCCTCAGTCCACGCAATGCATTCTTCACTGCTGCATCCTCCAGACTTCCATCAAAATCTACAAAGAAACGATATTCCCACTGTTTTCCTTTCACAGGTCTTGATTCAATCTTTGTCATATTTATATTATTGTATACAAAATGTGACAGAAGATCATAAAGAGAACCACTCTGATGCGGAAGTTCAAATTCAATACTGATCTTTGACGCATGCTTCAGATAAACCTTCTGATTCGTCACCACGATAAAGCGTGTACAATTATCCGGCTCGTCATTTATATTATCTGCGAGAACTTCCAACCCATGAATCTTCGCCGCATAGGCACTACATACAGCTGCCTGTGCCTTATCTCCATCTTTTACTACTTTCTGCGCAGCGATTGCCGTATTCACTACGCTGATCTGCTGCCAGTCTGCATGGTCATTCAAAAACCCTGTCGTCTGCATAAGGGCTTCTGCTTTCGAATAAACACGTTTGATATCTGTAAGTGTTGTTCCCGGAAGTCCTGACAAAGTATGCACTACCGGAAGGATCGTCTCAGCAACAATATAATTCTCAAATTCATCCAGAAGATCATACATTTCGTTCACCGGACCTGCAGATGAATTTTCAATCGGAAGAACCGCATAATCCGCAGCCCCTTCTTCAATCGCAGTCATCGCATCACGGAATGTTCTTACATGAAAGCAATTCACATCTTCTCCAAAGAACTGATGCATTGCTGCTTCTCCGTAAGCACCTTCTGTTCCCTGGAACACAACTCTGGCAGTATCCTTCTCAAGAGAATCAATCTGAATAAAAGGAAGCCTTCCAAGTGCGCCTGCTTCTACCAGCTTCTGATACTGCAGTTTTCTGCTCATAGACATCAGCTGCGTATATAATTCACGAACTCCGTTCTTATCAAAATCATTGTCAACCTTTGATGCCACATCTGTAAGTTTCTCCTGCTCCCTCTGCCGGTCATACACTTTACGTCCGGCTTTCACCTTATAATCTCCAACCTCACGGCAGACATTCATTCTCTTCTGATAAAGTTCCACCATCTGGTTATCTATCTTGTCGAGCTCTACTCTCAGTTCTTCAAGTGTTGCCATCCTAACTTCTCCTTACTAAAAAACTCCATCCATACTGCATCTCTTTTATACTGATTTGTAACACAATTAATTATAGTAAAAACACTGCATGAACAGTACCAAGTATAATACATTTTTTCCACAAAATCTATCCTTTGAAAAAAGTTTATTTTCCTGTTGAAAATCTTCTCGTTTTAGTATATCATGGTATGGAATACGAGAACAATCGGTTTTTATCTGATTCAAGCGTCTCGAATAAAACATTGGGAGGTATACAAATGAACGTTTCTGATTGTATCAAGATGCGCAGAAGCATAAGAAAATATAAACCTGATCATATTGATCATTCTATTATTGATTCTATTATTTCTACTGCTTCCTATTCTCCGTCTTGGAAAAACACACAGATCACTCGTTATATCGCAATTGAAGACCCCTCTATTCTCAAAAAGATCGCTGATGATTATACCCCTGTTTACAATTCTAATATTATCCGTCAAATTCCTATGCTGGTTGCTGTTACTTTTATCAAAAGCAGATCCGGTTTTGAACGTGACGGATCCTACAGCACAAAAAAAGGGGACAGATGGCAGATGTTTGACGTTGGTGTTGCCTGCCAGTCTTTCTGTCTTGCTGCAAAAGAACAGGGACTTGGTACTGTGATCATGGGCATCTTTGATGAGGAAAAAATTACAGAACTTTTAGAGATTCCGCCAGAGAGGGAACTGGCAGCTCTGATTGCAGTCGGCTGGCCGGATGATGATCCGCAAGCACCTAAGAGAAAAGCCGTTACTGATCTACTAGAATATAAATAATGTGATTCAATCACACAAGGAGGTTACTTATGAGACATTTAATGAGCCCACTGGACTTCTCAGTGGAAGAACTGGACGAACTGTTGAAACTTGCGCAGGATATTGAGGCACATCCTGACAAATACGCACATGCCTGCGACGGAAAGAAACTTGCGACTTTATTCTATGAGCCAAGTACTCGTACACGTTTAAGCCATGAAGCCGCAATGCTGAACCTTGGAGGAAGCGTTATGGGATTCTCTTCCGCAAGCTCCAGTTCCGCTTCAAAAGGAGAAAGTGTATCTGATACAATCCGTACAATCTCCTGCTACGCAGATATCTGTGCAATGAGACACCCAAAAGAAGGTGCTCCGATGGTTGCCTGCCAGCATTCCAAAATTCCGGTGATCAACGCAGGAGACGGTGGACACCAGCACCCGACACAGACACTGACAGACCTTCTCACAATCCTTAACGTAAAAGGAAGACTTGACAACATGACAATCGGTCTGTGCGGTGACTTAAAATTCGGTCGTACTGTTCACTCACTGATCACAGCACTCGTGAGATACACAGGCATCCGTTTTGTGCTGATCTCTCCAGAAGAATTAAGACTTCCGGAATACATCCGTCATGATGTACTTGACAAGATGAACATTCCTTACGAAGAAGTTGTACGTCTGGAAGAAGCAATGCCAAAACTTGATATTCTGTACATGACACGTGTTCAGAAAGAACGTTTCTTCAATGAAGAAGACTACGTACGTATGAAAGACTTCTACATTCTCGACAAAGAGAAAATGAAACTCGCTCCGGAAGATATGTATGTTCTTCATCCGCTTCCGCGTGTAAATGAAATCTCTGTTGACATTGATGACGATCCACGTGCTGCTTATTTCCGTCAGGTTCAGTACGGAGTATATGTGCGTATGGCTCTGATCCTTACACTTTTGGATATTCACGTTGACTAATATAATTATATTTCATAGTACGAAAGGGGTAACAAAATGTTAGAAAATACATTAACTGTAGGACGCATCTCTGAAGGATTCGTTCTTGACCACATTGAAGCCGGCAAAAGCATGGAGATTTATAAATACCTTCACCTGGATAAATTAGACTGCTGTGTTGCCATCATCAAAAATGCAAAAAGTAATAAAATGGGCAAAAAAGATATCATGAAGATTGAATGCCCGATCGATTTCATGGATCTTGATATTCTCGGATTCATCGATCACAACATTACTGTAAATATTATTGAAAACGGAGAGATCATCTCCAAGAAACCTCTGACTCTTCCTAAGAAGATCAAAAATGTGATCCGCTGCAAGAACCCAAGATGTATCACATCAATCGAGCAGGGACTTGATCATGTATTTGTACTGACTGATGAAGAGAATCAGGTATACAGATGCCAGTACTGCGAGGAGAAATATAGCCGCAGATAATCCATCGTTTATCTATATCAGATGTGGGATTGACTCCCACATCTAATATAAGAGCCAGAACAGTTACCGTGTGTGGTATCTGTCCTGGCTCTTATAAATTTAACACTCTTCTGCAATTTTATAAATCAGCTTCTCTGTATCTTCCCATCCCAGACATGGATCTGTAATAGATTTTCCGTAAGTCATATGATCGCAGATCTTCTGATTTCCTTCTTCGATGTAACTCTCGATCATAACTCCCTTGACCATCTTCTTCACATCATCATTGTATCTTCTGCTGTGAAGAATTTCGCTGACAATACGAATTTGTTCTTTGAACTGCTTATTGGAGTTGGAATGGTTCGCATCAACGATCGCTGCCGGGTTTTTCAGGTCTTTCTTCGCATAAACATCTACCAGACGGACAAGATCCTCATAATGATAGTTCGGAATACAGGTTCCATATTTGTCAACACCACCACGAAGAATTACATGTGCAAGATCATTTCCTTCTGTTGTAACATCCATTCCTCTGTAAATGAAGTTATGAGAGTTCTGAGCAGCAATTACGGAGTTCATCATAACTGAAAAGTCTCCACTGGTCGGATTCTTCATACCAACCGGAATGTCCATTCCACTGGCTGTCAGACGGTGCTGTTGGTTCTCTACCGAACGGGCACCGATTGCCTCATAAGAAAGGATATCGTCAAGATAGCTTCTGTTCTCCGGATAAAGCATCTCGTCTGCGGATGTCAGTCCTGTCTCTTTGATCGCGCGGATATGCATTCTGCGGATTGCAATGATACCCTCAAGAAGGTTTGGAGCCTGATCCGGATCTGGCTGATGGAGCATTCCCTTATATCCTTCTCCTGTTGTACGTGGTTTGTTCGTATAAATACGAGGAATGATCATCAGACGGTCTGATACCTTCTCGTTCACTTTTGCAAGACGATTCACATAGTCGCACACAGAATCTTCATTGTCTGCGGAACATGGTCCCACGATAACAACAAATTTATCGGATTTTCCTTCAAAAATCTCCCGAATCTCCGCATCACGTTTCTTCTTGATCTCTGCCAGTTCTTTCGGAAGCGGGTATTCCGCCTTCAGGTTTGCAGGTAATGGTAATTCTGCATTAATTTTCATTCCCATGTCTTAATTCCTCCGTTGTCTGTCTCTTGCAAAAGAATCTATCTAAAATATAACTTCTTCCGCATTATTATAGCTAAAAATACAAAAGGAGTTTCTAAACAGAAACTCCCTCCATTGATTGAGCAAAACGATAAGCCGGGTTATGTCGTTGAACAATCATCTATCTAGGCGCCGCGTTACCGCTGCGCTCAAGCGACCCACCTTAAGCGTGACGGGCAGCCACATTGCTTATATTCGGTCTTGCTTCGGATGGGGTTTACATGTGCCCTTCCTGTTACCAGCAAGGCGGTAGTCTCTTACACTGCCTTTCCACCCTTACCTGCACAAAATGCACAGGCGGTTTATTTCTGTTGCACTGGCCTGGGAGTCACCTCCACCGGACGTTATCCGGCATCCTGCCCTATGAAGCCCGGACTTTCCTCACCTGCGGCCTTTCGGCACTTGCAGCCGCGATTGTCTGTCTTACTCAACACAGTTTTCAATTATACTAAGAAATCCCTCTGTTGTCCACTGTTTTCAAGATTTTCTTCTTGATTTTTATTAATCAATCGTCATTTTCAGATTCTTACAGCCCTTCATCTACGATAAGATTTGTTCCATCTGCTGCAGTTGTCGCAAGCTCATCGCATCTTTCATTCTGCGGATGTCCATCATGCCCCTTTACCCAGTGAAATGTCACGCTGTGTTTCTGCTTTGCTTCTAACAGACGTTTCCAAAGGTCTACATTCTTCACCGGTTCATTCTTCCCGCGTTTCCATCCCTTCTTGATCCAGCCGTCTACCCAGTGCTGGTTAAACGCATTCACAACATATTGTGAATCCGAATAGACTTCTACTTCACAGGAACGGTTTAAAGCCTCCAGACCTGCAATTACAGCCATCAGCTCCATTCTGTTATTCGTTGTCTTCTCATATCCCTGGGACAATTCCTTCTTATGAAGCTGTCCCTTCGTGTCGACATACTCAAGCACTGTTCCATATCCGCCCGGTCCGTCCGGGTTTCCGCGCGCTGCACCATCTGTATATATTTTTACCAGCATTTTCAATCTCTCCTGTTATTCCATCCTTCTGTTTTTATCTTAATGAAAAAGTATCTACCACCTGTACCACTTCTGGAAGTATATATTCCAGATCTTCCTTTGCCATCTTGGCACTCTCCGGCAGATTGATCATCAATGTCTTCTTTCTGATTCCAGCCTCTGAACGATCCAGAATCACTTTCTTTGTATGACGAAGATTATAAGCCCTGAGTGCTTCCGGAATACCTGGAAGCAGACGGTCTGCTGTCTCCCTCACAGCATCCGGCGCACAATGCTTCTCCAGGAATCCAACTGCTCCGGTTGTCAGAACCAGTTCAACCATTCCCGCATCTGCCAGCTTACAGAGCACTGTTTTCAACATTTCTTTATCCTCTGGAAATGCTTTTGCTGCCCGGACCTCAATCCCAACCTGCTCCAGCATTCTTTTGAGTGATGCTGCCGCTGCCACATCCGCTTTTGCTTTATATGCCCCTGTATCTAATGATAAAATAACCGCTCTCATCTTCTGTCTGCCCCTTTCTTAATTCTACTATGATCTCCACTCGTACTTTCTCATTATACAGAACAATAAACTTTTGTGCAACTAGAACAAAGAATGTGCCTCGGCACATTCTTGCGCCTGCGGCGGTCGCTTGCGACGCCTACATTATACGCCGCAGTGCGCATCCTAAGCGGAGCGTTTTATCAATAAAAACAAAAAGATGTCCTGACAGATCTTTCTTCCGGAGGGCTAATCCTTATTATCGATCTGTTAAAACATCTTTCCTTAACTAGAAATTAAATGAGTATATGTATGACTTTCTCTTACAGGTTTGCTTTGAAGAACTCTTCCATCTTAGCTGCTGCAGCTTCTTCGTTCTCACCTTCAACTGTTACTTCAACTTCCATACCTTTTTTGATACCCATAGCCATGATAGCCATCAGTCTTGTAGCGTCAGCTGTTTTTCCGTTTCCAGCGATTGTAACCTTAACTCCCTCAAGAGCTTTTGCTTCTTTTGCAAGCATTCCCGCCGGTCTTGCGTGGATTCCTTCGTTGTCCTGTACTACATAAGTAAATTTTGCCATGATACATTCTCCTATCTTTAATTTATTTTATTTATCACCTATTTGTCCAGACAGGTCTGGAAATGCCTGCTCCAGTACAGCCTTCGCATCCATTGCTCCGAAACGCTCCGGATCAATCCTGTCTATGCGGATGCCTTTGGACTTATACTGTTCTTTCAGGCTTTCGAACCGATGTCCCAGCTGCGGACCAAGCAGCAGAACATCTGTCTGACCTGTGTAACCCTGAAATGCACGTTCCGACATCGCTGTGACTGCGATTTCAAGATTCTCATTCCGAATCAGCCGTTTCATCTTATTCACTAAGAGGCTCGTTGAAATACCTGCCATACAGATCAATGTTAGATGTCTCATCGTCATTTCCTTTCCTGTCCCTCGACTGACCTTAATTTAACATATATTTTTAAAAAGCTCCACTCAAAAAATGACCACAATCAATGTGGTCACTTTTGAATCACTGAACATATAATCACATTCATCAAGGAGATTAAATACATTTTATTCTTCTGCTCTGCGCAATAACTGGATCAACCTGTCATAATCCGGATGACGAATCAGATTCTGCACATCTGCCGGACGAAGGATCAGATCTGTCGTTGCCTCATAGAACTGCTGCAGATTCTCATCCTCTTCCCTTCCGATTGCCGTCAAAAATACGACCTGCACCTTCTGCCGGAACCAGAATATCGGTTCTTTCAGAACTGCCACTGCAACAAAAGCACGTTCCTGGAAGGCACGCTCCGGATGTGGAAGTGCCACCAGATTGCCATAATCTGTTGGTGTAAGTTCCTCTCTCTTCAAAACAGATGCAGTGAATGTCTCCGGAAGTCCCTTCTCCTGCTCAACCTTCCGGCACAGGTTCTTCAGAACCTCATCCTTCGTCTTTCCTTCCACATCCGTAAAAAATAATTCCTTCTTAAAATATTTCTGCAGAAAATCCTTACTCTCTCTTGCAAAAAGTTTTCTCACCCTGTCAATGTCATTGTCCTGCAGAAAGGAACCAATCTCCAAAATCGGTACCGGTACATAAGAAGAGATATGTACCGTTGTAAATACATAATCCACTTTTTCAAACGGAAAGTTCTCCAGTTCATAAAGATTACATACATAAATCTTTTCAATATACTCTTTAAATTCTCTGCTGTACTTATATCTGAGAATTTCTGAACTCGTCTTCCCAGATGCACATACGATCAGAATCGAAAACTTCTTCTGTTCATTCTCCTGCTGCTCCAAAGCCAGTTCAAGAACCTCTGCGAGTCCGGCAATCTCATCTTCTGAAATCGACTGCTGAAAATATTCCCCCAGTGCAATTGCCGCCTGGGACGCCATCGTATAAGAAAGCACATAATTCTTACGAATCTCTTCCAGCATCGGGTTTCGCAGGATCATATGATATTTCATACGAAGGACAAACGGAACCATATGTCGGTTCAGCTCCATACGCAGATGAAAATCATTTCTGAAATCAACATGGAATTCCCTGTAGATCATCTCCAGCATCTCAGTAATAAGACGGTCGATCTCGCTTTGCATCACGAAATTTTCCTGTTCTGTCTCACTGTCGATATAAACCTTCCCCACAAGCTGCAGTGTCAGATAATTCTTCTCATCCCGAGAAAAATGAATCTGATAATGCGTGCCCACCAGCTCTGTCAGTTCTTCCACAAACTGCTTCTCTTTTCTTCCAAGCATATCCGCTGCCTGCGGTTCAACATATTTCTCCTGACGGATCCTTCGCATCGCCACATAAATATGTTCCACAAAGTCATTGTAAGCAATCTCAGAAAGTTCGATTTCATATTTCTTCAGACACTGATAGACCATTTTCCCCAGTGTCTCGATCTCATCCGTCTGATGACGTCTTCCGATTCCTTCCAGACTATCCTGCTTTACAAAGACATCCACCATACACTGACGCAGATTAAATTCACTGCCTTCCACACGGATACCATATCCCGGCTTCTTATGAACTGTAATACCATACTTCTGATAAGTTTCCTCAACCTGCCGGAGTGTATTCGTCAGCGTCCCCTTAGAAATATAAAGAAAATCACACAGCTCCTCTGACTTGATATATTCCGTTCTGTTCAGAAGATATGCAAGGAGAAAATGTACTCTCTCCTGATTGTTCGACGGAATCACCGGATCTTCATTCTCCTTCGGATTCAGCAGTCCTTCGATACCTTCCGGCTGTCTTGGATCCAAATAATATCCGTACCTGGACTTTGATAAAATCTGGATTCCTTTCTTCTCAAGCTCCGGATTCAGTTCCTTGATCCTGACTCTTACCGTCTTCACGCCAATTCCAAGCTGACCGGCCAGTTCACTCGCAGTCACATGTTCTGTTTTACACAATAATTCAAGAATCTTTCTCTGTTGGTGATTCAGCAACACTGAATTCCTCGCTTTCTTTTGCATATTTTACTTACTGTTTATCTTATCATATTTTCCTGTAAAAAAAAAGCTCACGATCACTATATAATAATGCAGACCAGACCACCATTGCTGTCGTTTACGATCTTCTGCATAGAATCCTGCAGTTTTACCTGACTTTCTTCGTTGATCAGCGTAATCTTATTACGCATACCATCCATCACAAGATCTTCAATTGATTTGCCGAAAATATTTGTTCCCCAGACGCCTTGTGGACCTTCGCTCTCTTTTTTTATATATGCAACAAGGTCTTCTGCCTGTTTCTCACTTCCCACGATCGGTGCGATCTCCGTTTCTATATTCGCACGAATCATATGGATCGATGGTGCCTCGGAACGGATCTTTACTCCATATCTGCTTCCCTGCTTGATGATTACCGGCTCATCCAGATGAATCTCTTCTTTCTTCGGGCTGACTACTCCGTAGCCTTTCATCTTCACATCCGCAAATGCATCCTTGATCTGACTGAATTCTTCTTTTATAGAAGAAAGCTCTTTCATCAGAGAAATCAATTCATACTCACTGCGGATCTGAGTTCCTGTCAACTCACTCAACACTTCATAATAATACTTCTGGCAGAAAGAAATCCGTAATATAACCTTCCCTGTGTCCATCTCTACCTGATCCAACAGGATCTGGTCTATGTATGGACTTTCTGTCTTCCAGTCTTTTCCGGAGACACTTCGCAGATCCGACATCTGAGCCATAATTTTCTTCACATTCTCAATCAGATCTTTCTTGATTCTATGATCGCGTGACAACATTTCTACCCATTTCGGAATATAAAATTCTATTTCCGTGACAGGAAATTCATACAGTACCTGGCGCATCATTTCATAAATATCATCTTCCTTGAGCTGTTCACAATTCACCGGATAAACAGGTGCTGCATATTTCTCCTCAAGAGCTGATTTCAGACGTTCTGTCTCTTTCGAATACGGTTTCTGGCAATTTAATAAAATAAGAAATGGCTTCCCAATCTGTCGAAGTTCTTTCACTGTCCGCTCTTCTGCTGCCACATAGTTTTCTCTTGGCAGATTTGTCACACTTCCATCTGTAGTCACAACAAATCCAATCGTCGCATGATCGTGTATCACCTTTTGTGTTCCGATCTCGGCTGCCTTTGTAAATGGTATCTCATAGTCATACCATGGCGTCTTCACCTGACGCTCCTGCCCATTCTCGGTATGGCCATTCGCCCCATCGACCATGAACCCAACACAGTCTGCCAACCGGATCTTCACCTCTATGTCATCTGAAAGCTTTACATCCGCTGCTTCTTTTGGAACAAACTTCGGCTCTGTTGTCATGATCGTAGTTCCCGATGCTGCCTGAGGAAGTTCATCTTGTGTCCGCTGCTTTACATGCTCTTCCTTAAGATTCGGCAAAATCAAAAGCTCCGCAAAACGCCTGATGAACGTTGACTTGCCTGTCCGAACCGGCCCCACAACTCCAATGTAGATTTCTCCGTTTGTCCGTGCTTTCATATCTTTGTATACCTGAAATGAATCCATAAAAATACCCCCTTGTTCTGCTGATACCAATGTATGCAGCCAGACAAAGGGGTATGACTTTTAATTTTATATTCGTTTCGTTCTCTTATTCTTCCCAGAGAAGAGAAGAGTTCTCAATCTTAGACTCGCGAAGCATCAGATCATCTACCGCCTGTTTTGGATCCTTTCCTTCAAAAAGAACCTTGTTGATCTCATCTACGATCGGCATTGGAACTTCATATTTCTGTGCAAGCTTTGCAGCTGCTTTCGCAGAATAGACACCTTCAACAACCATGTTTACTTCCTTCATAGCCTCTTCCATAGACTTGCCCTGTCCCATTAAGTAACCGGCTTTACGATTACGGCTATGAACACTGGCACAAGTAACGATCAGATCACCGATTCCGGTAAGTCCACAAAAGCTCTCGAACTTGCCGCCCATCTTCACGCCAAGTCTTCCGATCTCAACAATACCACGTGTGATCAGAGCAGCCTTTGTATTATCTCCATAACCGAGACCATCTGCAATTCCTGCCGCAAGTGCGATGACATTCTTAAGAGAACCTCCAAGCTCGATTCCAAGCATGTCAGGACTTGTATACACACGGAATACTTTACTGTTAAATGCAGACTGCAAGTACTCTGCTGTCTTTTTTGTCTTTGCACCGATCACGCAGGATGTCGGAAGCTTTCTTCCTACTTCTTCTGCATGTGTCGGTCCACTGAGCACTGCTACGTCTGCCTGCGGAATCTCCTGGCTGATCTGCTGAGACAGCGTCATCAGTGTATCTTCCTCGATTCCCTTCGCTACATCAACGATCATCTGCCCATCAACAACATACGGCTTCATCTTTGCCGCTGTACTCCTTGTAAAGATAGAAGGAACTGCAAGAACTAAGAAATCTTTTCCTTTAATAGCCTCTTCCATCTCATTTGTGATCATAATCTCTTCTGAAATATGGACACCCGGAAGTTTTGATACATGCTCCCGCTTCTCGCTCAACATCTCCACTTCTTTCGGATCGATCGACCAGACAGTTACATCATGTCCATTATCATGAAGAAGGATTGCCAGGGCTGTTCCCCAGCTTCCTGCCCCAAGAACTCCTACTTTTGCCATATCATCTCTCCTTTTCTTCGCTTCTTTTATTTCTTTGAACCGAATTTATTCTCTGTTCCATTCAACAGACGTTTAATATTGGCGCGGTGTCTGTACCATGCAAGTGCTGTAAGTAAGAACGTGATCACATATAACTCATATACCGCACCCTTCGCCATATCAAACCATCCAAGCTGTCCGAAGATCACCATCTGGATAAAAAACACTGCATAAGCAAGCAATGAACCAAGGGAAACATATCTTGTCACAAGCACCGGCACAAGAAAGAATGCCAGTGTGACAAAAAACAGGATGGAACTGTACGGCAGATGCCAGAAACAGTTGCTTACCACAAGTGCTGCCATAACAGCGATTCCCTTCCCACCTTTAAAATTCATATAAAATGGGAAGTTATGTCCCAAAGTAACTCCTGCTCCTGCATACATCATCAGAAGCGGAAGAATATTACTTCCATGATATATTGCACGGACAATGAGAACTGCTGCAAAACACTTCAACACATCTCCCGCGAAAGTCATAAGTCCTGCTTTCAATCCCATAACACGCAGTGCATTCGTCGAACCGGAATTTCCGCTTCCTGCTTTTCTTATATCAATATGATGCATCTTTCCGACCAGATAACCGCTCTGCAGAAGTCCGCAGGCATATCCGATCACCAGACAGATAATACGTTCCATTCTACTGATCCTTTTCCTTTCTCTCACGGATGAAGAACTTCAGTGAAGTTCCTCTGAAGCCAAATGCCTCTCGGATCTTATTCTCAAGATATCTTGTATAGGAGAAATGCATCAGCTCCTTGTCATTTACAAAGATAACAAATGTCGGTGGCTTAACAGCAACCTGTGTAATATAATAGAGTTTTAATCTCTTACCTTTATCTGACGGTGGCTGCTGCATAGCAACTGCCTCTGTCATGATCTCATTGAGAACTCCTGTCGCAATACGAAGTGTCTGGTTCTCAATGACCATATCGATCATATCATACAGTTTCGGAAGTCTCTGTCCTGTCAGTGCAGATACATACATGATCTCTGCATATGGCATATAAGAAAGTACCTGACGGATCTTTCCTTCGTATTCTTTCATTGTCTTATCATTCTTCTCAATGGCATCCCATTTATTAACGACAATGATAACTCCCTTTCCTCTTTCATGAGCGATTCCGGCAATCTTCGCATCCTGTTCTGTGACACCTTCTGTCGCATCGATCACCATAAGGACAACATCGGCGCGCTCTACTGCACTTACAGTACGGATGATACTATAACGCTCCAGTTCTTCCTTGATCTTATTCTTTCTACGAAGACCTGCTGTGTCGATAAAAATGTATTCCTTTCCGTCATGCACGATCTCTGTATCAATCGCATCTCTTGTTGTACCTGCGATATTGGATACAATTACGCGGTTCTCACCAAGCAGACGGTTTACGATAGATGATTTACCAACATTTGGTTTACCTACGATTGCGATACGCGGACGGTCGTCATCCTCTTCTGATGGATCCCACTCCGGGAAATGTGCTGCAACCGCATCAAGCATATCTCCAAGACCAAGTCTGGATGCTGCTGAGATTGGCACCGGATCTCCGATTCCGAGATTGTAGAATTCATAGACATCAGCCATATATTTATCAAAATTGTCAACCTTATTTACAACAAGGACAACCGGCTTACCGGAGCGGCGAAGCATATCCGCAACCTTAGAATCTGAATCCACAAGTCCCTGCTTTACATCTGTGATAAAGATAATAACATCTGCTGTGTCAATGGCGATCTGAGCCTGCTCTCTCATCTGGGAGAGAATGATATCACTGCTGTCCGGCTCAATACCACCTGTGTCGATCAGTGTGAACTCTCTGTCAAGCCAGTCAACATCTGCATAAATTCTGTCTCTTGTAACACCCGGTGTATCCTTAACGATGGAGATCATCTCTCCTGCCAGGACATTGAAAAGTGTTGATTTACCCACATTCGGGCGCCCTACAATGGCAACTACTGGTTTACTCATTCTATTCTTACCTTCCTGTTTTCTCTTATTTTCTCTTAAATAGTTTCTCTTAAGCCGTAGTGATCCTACGGTCTTTCATCTGATTCTCATCTATATCTGTGGGATTCGGACCTGCGACACCTAAAATAGCATCGATCAGATCCTGTCCGCTTGATTTTACAATATCTATAGGAACTTGTAAAGTATCTGATACTTCTTTCAATGTAAAGTCATCAAGGAAAATGTCCTCGTCCATCTTCAGCATATTGCATGGGATCAGAAGCCTGCTTCCAAGTGGCTGATCTTTTAACTGCTTCATCAGATCCTGTCCTGTGATCAGACCAGAGACTGTGATACGCTCTCCAAAGAAATCATTCCGGATACAATATGTGTGAACCTTAAGTCCCTCATATTTTTCTTCCATCTTCTTCGCCATACGCTCAAGATACGGATATGCAAGCTTTGCTGTTGCAAGAGAAATCTCTTCCTGATGTTCTCCGCTTTCCAGCTTCGCATAACCTTCTTCAAACTCATTAAATAAAAGACGAAGCATGCCGACTCCATTCTCCAGCTGAAGATATCCGTCATAACGTTCCTCTTCCGGAACTTCTTCCTCTGCCAGCAGATACCACTCATCTCCTGCATGAATAAAATGGATCCCGTATTCTGCGTAGACTTTCTTCTGCCATTTCTCAATCGTGCGAATGACTTCCTTTGCCTCTTCCTTTGTAAATGGCTCTAATGGATACAATCCTTCTCGATACTTGGAAAGTCCAACCGGCACAACCGACACACTGCGTAAAAGCGGCAGATACTGCGTCAGGTCACGGATACTACGTTCCAGCTCTTCCCCATCATTCACTCCGCGGCAAAGAACAATCTGTCCGTTCATCTCAATCCCGCCCTGATACAGAATATCAACTTTCTTCAAAGCCTCCCCTGCAAAACGGTTATGAAGCATCTTACAACGAAGCTCCGGATTCGTCGTCTGGAACGAAATATTGATCGGTTCCAGTCTATAGCGGACAATACGATTCATATCCTTCTCACTCATATTTGTCAGTGTGACATAGTTTCCCTGAAGGAATGACAGTCTGGAATCATCATCCTTAAAATACAGCGTATCACGCATCCCCGGCGGCATCTGATCGATAAAGCAGAAAATACATTTATTATGGCAGGAATGATACTCATCCATCAGTCCCTTACCGAAATCAATTCCCAGATCCTCATCAACATCTTTCTCAATTTCAAGCTCCCATTCTTCCCCGTTCGCTTTTCGGATCACAACAAGCAGCTCCTCAGATTCCACATAAAACTGATAGTCAAAAATATCCTCGATCACCTGACCGTCAATCTCCAGCAGAACATCTCCCGGTTCAATTCCAAGCTCTTCCGCAATGCTTCCTGGCCTCACACTTTCTATGATGTGTTCGTGCTTTTTCTTCATCTATAAAAATAAACTCCTTTATTCAATTCCATAAAAATCCTTCTGTTAATTTCTTTGCAGCAAAAATCCTCATATTATAGAAGAAAGACTTTCATGATTCTTAATTTTACACCATATCTTATAATATCACAATTTTCCAGACGAATAAAGCATTGTTTTTTTGCAACATTTTTTCAACAATCTTGCATTTTTGTTCCATTTTCACTTGACGTATCAAATAATCGTGCTATAATTTATCACATGACATCATACAATTTAGTGCTTTAAAGCGTAACGGTTTAAAGTGTAGATTGTATGAATCGAAAAAGGGAGGACACAATCATGAAATCTAAGAAAATTTTAGCAGTACTTATGGCTGCCGGAATGACACTTTCACTTGCAGCATGCGGAAGTTCATCCGACTCTACAGATAAGAGCGCAGACAACGGATCCGATTCAGGAAAGACTTATAAGATCGGTATCTTACAGCAGTTAGAGCATGCTGCTCTTGACGAAGCAACAAAAGGATTTGAAGATGCCTGTACAGAAAAGTTCGGAGAAGGCAATGTCAAATTCGACCTTCAGAACGGCCAGGGCGAGCAGGCTAACTGTGCTACAATCGCAAATAACTTCGTAGCGGATAATGTGGATCTGATTCTTGCAAATGCAACAACAGCACTCCAGTGTGCAAGCGCAGCAACAAGTGATATCCCGATTCTCGGAACATCTGTTACAGACTATGCTACAGCACTTGATATCTCTGACTGGACAGGAACAACAGGAATGAATATTTCCGGAACAAGCGATCTTGCACCGATTGATGAGCAGGAGGCAATGCTCAAAGAACTCATTCCTGATGCTAAAACAGTCGGACTTCTCTACTGCTCCGCTGAACCGAACTCAGCATATCAGGCAAAGCTTTTCGCTGAAGCATTAGAGAAAGATGGAATCGCATACAAAGAGTACACAGCTGCTGATTCTAATGAAATTCAGTCTGTTGTAACAAATGCAGTTTCCGAATGTGATGCACTTTACATTCCTACAGATAACACAATGGCTTCAAACACAGAAATCATCAATAACATCTGTCTGCCGGCTAAGGTTCCTGTAATCGCCGGTGAGCAGGGAATCTGTGAAGGATGCGGTATTGCAACACTTTCTATCAGCTACTACGATATCGGATACAAAGCCGGTGAGATGGCTTACGACATCCTTGTAAACGGTGCTGACATTACTACAATGAAGATTGAAAGTGCCCCGAATGTAACAAAGATGTACAATTCTACCATCTGTGAGGAACTTGGAATTACTATTCCAGACGGATATGAGGCAATCGAAGAATAAGATTCTTCCATTCAACCGGAACATATTAATTAGAAGATATTAATTAGAAGATATTAAACAGAACATATTTTTCTCAAGAGCGAGCTTCATCCAGATGAATGGTCGCTCTTGATTCTAGTTACTGTTCACTCCGTTCACAGCAACTTGGTCAAAATTCATTCCAAATCACCTTCGGTGATGGAATTATCTATTTATATGAAACAATAAAAAGAAAGATTAGAGGGATAAATCATGGCAGCATATTTCGCAGCCCTTGATCCAATGACTCTGGTACGTGCTCTCCCGGGCAACGTGGCCCAGGGCATTATCTGGGGAATTATGGCACTCGGTGTTTACATTACATTTCGTATACTTGACTTTGCGGATCTGACCGTAGACGGTTCACTTGCAACCGGCGGTGCAGTCGCAGTTATGCTCATCCGCGCAGGTGTGAATCCTGCACTTGCACTTGTCTTTGCATTTCTTGCAGGTATGGCAGCAGGATTCGTAACAGGAGTCTTACATACATTTTTCGGAATTCCTGGAATTCTGGCAAGTATCCTGACACAGATCGGACTTTACTCCGTAAACCTTGGCATTATGGGAAAATCCAACCAGGCGGTCAATGTCATGCAGTACAAACTGGTTGCTTCTCTTCGTTATGTAACCGGAGAAGGCAACTGGATCTTTTTCCTGAAATTAATCCTTGCAGCACTGATTCTGATCGCACTCTGCTACTGGTTCTTCGGAACAGAACTCGGAGCATCCATCCGTGCGACAGGATGTAACGAACAGATGGCTCGTGCACAAGGCATCAACACAGGATTCAACAAAGTTCTTGCACTTATGATCTCCAACGGTCTTGTAGGACTTTGCGGTGGAATTTACGCACAGTACCAGGGCGCAGCTGATGTCAATATGGGACGTGGTGCGATCGTTATCGGACTTGCAGCAGTCATCATCAGCGAAGTGATTTTCGGAAAATTCTGTGCACACAGAAAAGCAGCTTTTGCCTTCACACTCGGTGCAGTCTTCATCGGAGCAATCCTTTACTACCTTGTAATCGCATTAGTACTCTGGCTGAAGATGCCATCTGATTATATGAAACTGTTCTCAGCTGTAGTTGTTGCATGCTTCCTCGCAGTTCCTTATATGAAAGATACTTACTTCAAGAAAGGACGGGCAAAATAATGGGATACATGTTAGAAATCAAAGATATTTATAAGACATTTAACGCCGGTACGATCAATGAAAAACGTGCCCTCAACGGAGTTAACCTCAACTTAAATCCTGGCGATTTTGTAACGATCATCGGAGGTAACGGCGCCGGAAAATCAACAACATTGAATGCGATTGCAGGTGTATGGGGAATCGATAAAGGAAATATCATCATCGATGGAACTGACATCACAAAACTTTCCGAACATAAACGTGCACTCTTCCTCGGTCGTGTGTTCCAGGATCCTATGACAGGAACCGCAGCAACGATGTCTATTGAAGAAAATATGGCCATTGCCGCACGCCGTGGTCAGAAAAGAGGTCTTGGCTGGGGCGTTACAAAGAAAGAACGTGAACACTATAGAGAAGCGTTAAAAGAACTTGATCTTGGACTTGAAGACCGCTTAAGCAGTAAGGTTGGTCTCCTCTCCGGTGGACAGCGTCAGGCGATCACACTTCTGATGGCTTCCCTTAAAAAACCGAAACTTCTGCTCCTTGATGAGCATACAGCCGCTCTTGATCCAAAAACTGCCGCAAAAGTACTTGCACTCTCCGACAAGATCATCAGCGAAAATAACCTGACAGCCATGATGGTAACACATAATATGAAAGATGCCATCGCACACGGCAACCGCCTGATCATGATGCATGAAGGAAGAGTCATCTACGATGTATCCGGTGAAGAAAAGAAAAATCTTAAGGTATCTGACCTTCTTGCAAAATTCGAAGAAGTCAGCGGCGGAGAATTCGCAAATGACCGTATGATGTTAAGTTAATCATCTGCGTTATAATTATGCCATCTTCATAATAAACTTTTTATAACCTTAAAAGGAAAGACGATAAGTTCACATGAGCTTATCGTCTTTTCTTTGTCTGCCTGTTATAAATCAAATTCCTTCAGCAACTTTTTCTGATATTCCTTGTCAGCTGCTGCTTTCACGATATCATCTGTACGTCCATGCTTTGATAATTCAAGAATTAGTTGATTAATTCTGCTTAGCTTCTCTAGCTTAACAACTTTTTCTTCCAAGCCTGCTATCCCTTATAATATCAGGAGTTCTCATTTGATACTAATATTACATGTAGGTATCTGCTTCTTATCCACTTTTCTTCCCATACTCATTCCTATCCTTATTCTGTTTTTGAATTTCGTAGAGTATACAACTCTACGAATTCCTTTATAGTTAATTTACGGTTTAAAAAGACTTTAATCAGTGATATCTTACTCTCATTATAAGTTCAAATCAAGGAAGAAATGTCGAACTTTGTGTATTCTTATCAATAATACGCGAAAATTTAATCGTTTTCATCACACAGCACTGCTTATTTTTTGTGATTATTGACTTATTTACCGTCAAAAAAATGGTCAAAATGGAGGAGAAAAATATGCCACGAAGAGGAGAAAATATTTACAAAAGGAAGGACGGTCGCTGGGAAGCCAGATACATTTATTCATTCAAAGAAGATGGTAGTCCCAGATACCGTTCTATCTATGCAGCAGATTATTTAACTGTTAAGAAAAAGCAAAATGATGCAAAAAGAAAAATGGATCCACGTCTTTTTCAAAGTGTCCGTATGAAGAAGAACATTTCCTTTTATGGACTGCTCTGGCTGGAACGGCTGAAGCCTTCCAGCAAGGAATCTACTTATGTAAGGTACCATTATCTTTTCAGCCACTATATCAGTCCTATGATTGGTGATCGCCTTGTCTATACGTTCAGTAATGAAGATTGTGAAGTATTTCTGAACAAATTGTTGCTTTCAGGAAAAAGTGATGGTTCCGGATTGGCTCCGAAAACAGTTACCGATATCCGTTCTGTTGTCAAATTAATATTAAAAACTGCTGAAAAGGAAGGGGAACTGTCTCTTTGTAATCCGGAACTTTGTCCTGTTAAGCCTGTCAGAAAACCGCTTCGGATCCTCTCTCTAAAGGAACAGCAGGCCTTGCAGGACTACTTATTAGGGAATCTGACACATAAAAACATCGGAACACTGATTGCACTATATACAGGCGTACGTCTTGGGGAACTTTGTGCAATGCAGTGGAAAGATATTCATTTTCAGGAACAATATCTGGAGATATCTAAAACTTTACACAGAGTTAAGGATCACACAGTTGATTCAGAACATAATACGAAAATCATTATCACGCCACCCAAAACAGAAAGCTCCATCCGTAATATTCCGATTCCGGATTTCCTGTTTGAAATTTTGCAGCAATACGTCCAATCTCACAAGATAGATCCCGAAGCATATATCCTCACCGGAAAGAAGATGAGTTTTCGCGAGCCACGATCGATCGAATATTATTTCAAAAAAACTTTGAAAAAATGTCAGATCGAACCACTTCATTTTCATTGTCTGCGACATACTTTTGCAACCCGTTGCGTAGAACTTGGATTCGATATGAAGACATTAAGTGAGATTTTAGGACACTCCAATATTAACACAACTCTAAACCGGTATGTACATCCTTCTATGGAGCAGAAACAGCAAAACATGGATAAGCTAAACGCTGTATTTACCGTCAAATAATTGGTCATATCTTTTAAAAACCCCATAAATTCAACTTAATTTCATTTTTTCGTAGAGTTGTATACTCTACGAAATTTATAACTGTTCAGAGCCAAGCAAAATTTCAAAAAACAGGTTTAAAATGCATAGCATTTTGGAGGTTGGCTCTGGCCAGTTACCATTTTCCCTTATACATAGAAAGAGCCTTAATATCTTCCGCAATACTACTGTATCGTTCAGATATTAAAGCTCTTTTTATTTCTTTTATTTTTCTTTTCTTATACCACAGCTTCTATGATCGTCTTAGAATCCACTTCTACCTGCTGCACTCCGATTTCTTTCTTCTGATTTTTTTTGTCTTGTTCTGTAAAAAATACATTTTATCGTCCACTCTCCGCCCTGCCCTCCTTGAATTTTCTCCTGAAAAATGGTATAACGTTAAATGTATAATGATTAATCTGTTAATTCTAATTAATCAATTCGCGTTACTGTCTGATTTCTTAAGACGGTTAAAAATTAATTCACACTGAGGAGAAGAAAATGACGAACATCGAAATGTTAGAAAACACACTCCCGATTGCACCTCTGAAACTGATTGCTATGGAGAGCTGCAAACCTCTGGGACAGAAGGTAAATGATTATATTGTTTCCTTCCGTGAGAACACGATCAACGAAGTAACAGAATCCCCACTTTACAGAAACTATAAGGCCAACAATTACCAGGTAGACTGTAGTTGTCCGAGATTCGGTTCCGGTGAAGCTAAGGGTATCCTGAAAGAGACAATCCGTGGTACTGATCTTTTTATCATGACTGATGTATGCAACTACAGCCTGACCTACACAGTAAACGGACATCTTAACCATATGTCTCCAGATGACCATTATCAGGATCTGAAGAGAATTATCGCTGCTGCAACAGGTAAGGCTCGCCGTATCAATGTTATCATGCCTTTCCTTTACGAAAGCAGACAGCACAAGCGTACAAGAAGAGAGTCTCTGGACTGTGCTCTTGCACTGGAAGAACTGGACGCAATGGGCGTTTCCAACATCATTACATTTGATGCTCATGACCCACGTGTACAGAATGCAATTCCACTTAGTGGATTTGACAGCTTTAACCCACAGTATCAGTTCTTAAAAGCACTGTTCCGTGAAGTACCAGATCTGAAAGCTGACAAAGAACACCTGATGATCATCAGCCCGGATGAAGGAGCTATGCACCGTGCAGTATACTTCTCTAACGTACTTGGTGTTGATATGGGTATGTTCTACAAACGTCGTGACTACTCTACAGTTGTAAACGGAAAGAACCCGATCGTTGCCCATGAATTCCTCGGTGATGATGTGACAGGAAAGGATGTTCTTATCGTTGACGATATGATCTCTTCCGGAGAAAGTATGCTTGATGTTGCAAAACAGCTGAAAGAGCGTAAGGCCGGACGTGTCTTTGTATGTACAACATTCGGACTGTTCACAGACGGATTTGATAAATTCGATGAGTATTACAATAAGGGATATATCAGTAAAGTTATTACAACAAACCTTACATATCTCCCACCGGAACTTTATGAGAAACCTTACTTCGTAAAAGCTGATATGAGTAAATTTATCGCACTGATCATTGATTCCCTGAACCATGATGTGCCGATCAGCTCTGTTATCAGCCCGACAGATAAGATTCATGCTCTTCTTGAGAAGCGTGAAAAAGGACTTCTGTAAAAATCCATAAAAATACCTGCAAGATGTCAAAATTGATATCTGCAGGTATTTTTTTAATACTTAAATTATTTTATTTCATCTCCGCAACGCGGTCCTGAATTGTCTTATTGAAATTCTCAATCTGTCTGGAATAAGGCTCATTCATGAACTTGCTGTTCAGCATGAAGTCTGCTGTTGCAAGGTTGTTCGCAACCGGAATATCATATACTACTGCAATTCTAAGAAGTGCCTTAACGTCCGGGTCATGTGGCTGTGCCTCTAACGGATCCCACAGGAAGATCATGAAATCAATCTGTCCTTCTACGATCTTCGCACCGATCTGCTGGTCTCCACCAAGTGGACCACTGCAGTATCCTTTTACCGGAAGTCCTGTTTTCTCTGCGATCAGACGGGCTGTTGTTCCTGTTCCGCATAGGAAATGTCCCTGTAATACTTCTTTATTTCTATCACACCATTCAATCAGTTCTTTCTTCTTTCCATCATGGGCTACGAGTGCAATGTGTTTCGCTTTTCCAATTTCCATTGTTACAAAATTATCTGTAAGCATTTTCGTGTCCTCCTTCAAGTCTTCCTGTTGTTGATTTTTATATTCTTCAACAGTTTTTTCTCTGATGTCTATTATATTTTCTTTTCCCTGTTACTTCAACCTGTTTTGTTGATTCTTAACAGAATTTTTACGGTTACCATTCACAAATTTTTACTCTTCCGTATTTCGATGTTCTTCATCATAGAATTTCATCAACGCCTGTGTTCCGAGATCTCCGTATCCTTCCTGCTCAAGTTCTTCGTAATTGGCAAGAACCATACTGAGTACATCAAGGGAAAGTCCTTTTCTGTTCGCTTCGATCAGTGCAAGCTTCATATCTTTGATGAAGTGTTTCATAAAGAATCCCGGTGCATAATCATCTTTTAAGATCTTTGGTCCGAATGTGTCAAGCTGCTTGCTTCCTGCTGCCCCTGTCGCAACGGACTTCATGAATACTTCCGGATCCAGTCCCTGTTCTTTTGCATAAGTAAGTGCCTCGCACACACCGGACAGTGTTCCGGCGATCATGATCTGGTTCGCCAGCTTGCAGTGCTGTCCGCATCCAGCCTTCCCCTGATAATTAATGTTTGTTCCCATTGCCTCAAAGAGTGGCATACAGGCTTCGTAATCTTCCTTTTCCCCACCAACGAGAATGGACAATGTTCCGGCTTTCGCTCCTGTATCTCCGCCTGTGACAGGTGCATCCATCACATGGAAGCCTCGCTTTGTGCCTTCCGCGTAGATCTTCTCAGCAATCTGCGGACTTGTTGTTGTCATATCGATCAGATAAGCGCCTTCCTTTGCACTGTCTAAGATATTCCCCTCATCAAAGTATACTTCTTCTACATCCTGTGGGAAACCGACAATTGTGATAACTGCATCACAATCCTGCACGCAATCCTTGATCGACTCATGGAACTGTGCTCCTTCGCCGATCACATCTTCTACTTTACTCTTTGTTCTTGCATAGATATGTAATTCAAATCCGGCTTTCATGAGATTTCTGACCATAGATTTTCCCATGATTCCTACACCGATAAAACCTACTTTATTCATCTGCTTTATTCCTCCTGTCTAAGATAGCTCCCATGTGATCACACAGGAGCCATTCTTAACATTTTTATTTCCGATTATCTTTCTTCTTTTGTCACAACTTCGCCCTGTTTTTTGTAAATGCTGTTTGCCGGAACGAATCCACGTACAGAGGAAAGTGGATAGATGTTACTGTGATTTCCAACAACTGTTCCCGGGTTCAGAACGCTTCCGCATCCTACTTCTACTTCATCTCCGAGCATTGCGCCGAACTTCTTCATACCTGTCTCAATCTTCTCTTCTCCGGCTTTTACTACAACAAGCTTCTTATCTGATTTTACGTTAGATGTAATTGATCCGGCTCCCATATGAGATTTGTATCCAAGAATAGAATCACCTACATAATTATAGTGCGGAACCTGAACTTTATTAAAGAGGATCACGTTCTTAAGCTCTGTAGAGTTTCCTACAACAGCCCCTTCTCCTACGATCGCATTTCCACGGATAAATGCACAGTGACGAACCTCAGCATCCTTTCCGATGATTGCCGGTCCATTGATAAATGCAGTCGGAGCAACCTTTGCAGATTTCGCTACCCATACATTTTCTCCGCGTTTCTCATATTCATCCTCACTCAATGTAGCTCCAAGTTCAAGGATGAAGCTGCTGATCTTCGGAAGTACTTCCCACGGATAAGTAACTCCGTTGAAGATATCTTTTGCGATTGTCTGGTCTAATGAATAATTTTCTTTTACTGTTAATGCTTCTAACATGGTAATTCCTTTCTGCCGGTTAGAACCGACTTACATTTATGTCTTATTATTGTGTCATTTACTTCTGCTGCCTGTTTTTGTTCTGCCTGTCGTTTTATTATTATTTACAGACGGATAGAATCCTGCTGCTTTTTCATAGCAGGCTCTGAGCTGATATTGATTGTTCAGCCCTTTCACCCCAACGGTTCTGCTGGTGATGAAATGATCGAGTTTTCTCATATATTCATCTGATGTGATGGAACCTTCTGCCACATAGTTCAGTCCCTTCTCCCAGCTTGCTGTAAGTTCCGGGTTCAGGAGTGACCGGATGGAATGATCAACAACATCATAGATCATCTCTCCTTGCAGCGTCGGTGTGATCACCTGTGTCTTCTTGTTCAATGCGAGATACTTGATATTCACAAGCTTTTTCAGAATCTCTGCTCTCGTTGCACTTGTTCCGATTCCGCTTCCTTTGATCTGGGCACGGAGTTCTTCGTCCTCGATCAGCTGTCCTGCATTCTCCATTGCCAGGATCATGGAACCGGAATTGTAACGCTTCGGAGGTGATGTCTCTCCTTCTTTGATATCCAATGCTCTGACCTGAAGGACTGCACCCTTCTTTAATGACTTGATCACTTCGAACAATCCGGTGTCCAGGCTTTGATCGGAAGAATCGAGTCCTGCCTTGTCATTTGTATCATTGTTATTATTCTCACTGTTTCCATTACTGCCATCTTTTGTGGCTGTCTGAGAAGCTTTCTTCTTCGGAATGCCCGCCACTTTCAAATAACCTTCCTCTGCAAGCACTTTAAAGCTGGAGAAGAAGCTTTCTTCTTTGATCTTCGTCACGATAGCAACCTTCTGGTAAACTGCCGGCGGATAAAAGATACTCAGGAATCTTCGCACGATCAGGTCGTACACACCCTTCGCAGTAGATGAAACAGTACTCAATGCATTCAACCCTTGTCCTGTAGGAATGATCGCATAATGGTCTGTGATCTGCTTGTCATTCACATATCGTGTCTTGGCAAGTGTCTTATAGCTTCCGAAATTCAGAATATCCTGCATATATGGTGCAGCCATTGGATATTTTGACAGCCCGTTCAGATTTCTTGTGATTTCCTTTGCCACTGCGGTAGACAGAACACGGGCATCTGTTCTTGGATAAGTCACAAGTTTTTTCTCATACAACTCCTGGACGATTCGCAGTGTCTCATCCGGACTGATCTTAAATCTCTTAGAACAGTCGTTCTGAAGCTCCGCCAGGTTATATAAAAGAGGGGGATTCTTCTTCTCTTTCTTTTTCTCAATCGACTCGATCCTGCAGTTCAATCCTGACTGTCCCTGTATTCCTGCTACATTTACAGACTCGTCATCCGGTGTCTGCAGGTATTGAATCAATTCTTCTGCTTTCTTGCGCTCTTTGAATCCATTTTCCTTGTAAAGGTCATAGGACTCAAAATAGCGGGAGCCTTTCACTGCTCTCCATTCACCCTCGAACGTATGCCCTTGTGCATCGATCGTGCTGAGTACGCGGTAAAACGGTGTCTTGACGAAATCACGGATCTCGCGTTCTCTGCGCACAACCATGCCAAGAACACACGTCATAACACGTCCTACAGATACAACGGAATACTTCGTTTGCAGAAAATTTGAAATACTGTTGCCATATTTCAAGGTCAGCAGACGGGAGAAGTTGATTCCCATCAGATAATCTTCTTTGGCGCGCAAGTATGCGGATGCTCCGAGATTATCATACTCTGACAGATCTTTGGCTTCACGGATTCCTCGAAGAATCTCTTCTTCTGTCTGGGAATCGATCCACACTCTCCGGCGCTTTTTCCCCTCAACGTGTGCTTCCTGTTCCACGAGACGATAGATATATTCTCCCTCTCGCCCGGAGTCGGTACAGACATAGATCGTATCGACATCTTCCCGGTTCAGGATCCCACTGACGATCTGGAACTGCTTTGCCACTGACGGAATGACTTCGTATTTGAATTCTTCCGGGATAAATGGCAGCGTCTGCAGGTTCCATTTCTTAAGTGCCGGATCATATTCCTCCGGATAGCTCATCGTCACCAGATGGCCGACGCACCAGGTGACGATGGCTTCATCTGACTCAAGATATCCGTCCCGTCGTTTTGTATTTAGTTTCAATGCTTTTGCGAATTCCTGGGCAACGCTCGGTTTCTCCGCAATGTATACTGATTTTCCCATAAATTAATTATTTATCTTCCATTCACTTATTTTACACGGAATCTGTAAGCAGTACGAGTATCATATTTCTCGCCTTTCTTACAGATCGGTCCCGGGAAGTTTTCATGGTGGATTGCATCCGGATAGTACTGTGTCTCCAGACAGATGGCATCTCTCATCTCATAAACTGCACCGTCTCTTCCTTTCTCTCCGTCAAGAAAGTTCGCAGTATAAATCTGCACACCCGGAAGGTCTGTCAGTACGCTCATATGGATTCCACTTTCATCCCCGGCCACTTCTGCTACTTTATCAAATTCGCCTTCATTTTTCAATACCCAGTTGTGGTCATAACCTTTTCCGAAGATCAGTGGTTCATAGTCTGCTTCAATATCTCTTCCGATTGTCTTATCTGTTCTGAAATCCATCGGAGTTCCTTCCACACTGCGGATCTCTCCTGTCGGAATGGATGCTGCGTCTGCCGGTGTAAATGCATCTGCATTCAGCCATAACATATGATTCAAAACATCTCCGCTCTTATGTCCGTTCAGGTTAAAATAACTGTGATTTGTCATATTGATGATCGTATCCTGATCCGGTTCTGCTTCGTAATGGATCATCAACGTATTCTCTTCATCCAGAGAATAGGTCACTTTCATAACAAGTGCTCCCGGATATCCCTGATCCCCATCCGGGCTGTCCATCTCAAATGTTACATGAGTATCATCTGCATCCACAACCTTCCACATTCTTCCGTGATAGAAATCAAGTCCGCTGTGCAAGTTGTTCTCTCCGTCATTCTTTGTCAAGTGATATTCTGTTCCATTGATCTCGATCACTGCCCCACCGATACGGTTTGCGTTACGTCCGACAGATGCTCCGAATGCATTTCCAAGTCCGGCTTCATATCCGGTTGCATCATCATATCCAAGTGTCACTTCTACCGGATTGTTATCTTTATCCGGAACAAGTACGCTTGTCAGCGTTGCTCCGAAGTCAGATACGCTGATCTGCATTCCTGCTTCATTTTCCAGTGTATATACGGTAGCCAATTCCCCTTTCGATGTCTTTCCAAAGTCTTTTTTCTGTAACGGTTTCATCTTTCTCTGCTCCTCCATCTCTCGTCCTTCTATTGTTTTTTTCTGAAAATCTTCAGTACGGTTGTTAAGAATCCTTCTTTTTTCTTCTTCGGCACAGCGGCTGCAGCCGGACATTTTGCCTGTGATGCTTCTCTCATAAAGGTCTCCTGTGCATTCACAAGACTTGCTCCGTCTTCCACCGGTTTCTTCACATATGTTCCGTCACTTGTCATCGCACGGGCTTTCACATTGTCAGAAAGCATTACATGAAGCTGATGGAACAGGCGTTTCCGGATCTCTACATCATAGACCGGGCACGCGACTTCTACACGCTTCTCTGTATTTCTTGTCATCATATCAGCAGATCCAATATAAACTGTTGCATCTGCTCCTTTTCCGAAGACGAAAAGTCTTGGATGCTCCAGATATCTTCCGACGATACTTGTCACACGCAGATTCTCTGTCTTTCCCTTGATTCCCGGGAGGATACAGCAGATCCCACGCACGATCAGATCTATCTTCACCCCTGCCTGAGATGCTTCTGTTACTTTTCGAATGAAATCCATGTCCGTAACAGAATTCATTTTCATAATGATTCTTCCGTTCTCACCTTTTGCAATTTCTTCATCCATCAAAGCAAGTACTTTCTGTTTCAGACTTGTCGGTGAAACAATCAGATGCTTGTAAACTCCATTCAGATTACTGATCGACATATTCTGGAAAAAGACTGCTGCGTCTTCACCAATCTCTTGTCTGCTTGTCATCAGCGAGTAATCGGTATACATCTTCGCTGTCTTTTCGTTATAATTTCCGGTTCCAATCTGTGTAATGTAATGAATTCCGGTACGGTTTCTGTATGTGATCAGGCAGATCTTGGAGTGTACCTTATAACCCTCGAATCCGTACAGAACACGGCATCCGGCCTCTTCCAGACGCTCGGACCAGTCAATGTTGTTCTGCTCATCAAAACGTGCTCTCAGCTCGATCAGGACCGTAACCTCTTTTCCATTCTCAGCCGCTGCACAGAGATATTCTACAAGTCGTGCTTTCTTCGCCAGACGGTAGATTGTGATCTTGATCGTCAGAACTTCCGGGTCTGTTGATGCTTCTTTGATCAGCTGGAGGAACGGTTCCATGCTTTCGTATGGATAGCAAAGGAGTACATCTTTCTTCTTTATCTGCGGAATCACCTTACCCTCTGCAAGCATGGAAGACGGCTGCGGAGAAAATGGTACATCCACGAGCGTTGTTTTCTTCGAATCCGGAAGTTTATCAGCGATTGCAAAGATAAAGTCCAGCTTCATCGGCATCTTTGTTCGGAAAATGCATTCCGGATGGATATTGAATTTCTCACAGAAATATTTCTCCATCTCTTTACTCAGAGAATTGGCTGCCTCAAGACGGACAACGGCCATCCTTCTTCTCTTATGAAGTGTCTCCTGCATCACATGACGGAAATCTCCACTGTCTGCATAAGCTTCATCATCCGGTGATACATCTGCATTTCTCGTTACACGAATATAATTCTTGTCTGAGATCTGATACTGGTCAAAAACAAGATCAATAAATTCCAGGATAATCTTTTCCATACGGATATAACGGATGTCATACCCCGGAAGATAGAGAATATTAGAAATATATTGTGGTACCGGGATGATTCCGAGCATCGTCTTGTCTCCCTGCTTCAGATTCGCAACCACATACAGTTCTTTACTTAACAGATGTGGGAACGGATGGTTCGCATCTACGATCTGTGGGGAAAGCACCGGCATTACTTCTTCTTTGAAATATTTCTTTACAAACTTCTTCTCCTGCTGTTCCAGTTCCTTGAAGTCAAGACCGCAGACACCATACGGACTTAACTGTTTCTTGATCTCTGCATATGTCTTATCGCGTTCCTTGTAAAGTGGGGAAACAGCTCGATAAATTGCATCTAACTGCTGTTTTGCTGTCATACCGGATCGCTGATCGATCTTTTTGCTGTCTGCTGATGCCATATCATACAGACTTCCTACGCGGATCATAAAAAACTCGTCTAAGTTGCTTGTGAAAATAGCTACGAATTTCATACGTTCCATCAAAGGAACTGTCTCGTCCTGTGCTTCTTCGAGAACGCGCTGATTGAACCGAAGCCACGATAATTCACGGTTCTGAGTTTCTTCTAAAATCTCTCTCATATAACTCAACTCCCTTTTCTTTTTTCTTTTAACAGGTCGATTTATTTTTATTACTGTTCAAGATACTTCAGCATTTCTTCTGTCTTTCGCTCCATCAGATGATATCCATGCTCATAAAATGCATGCAGGACATCCGGATGCTGTTCGAGCCGTGATACTGGTTTTACATGTGGACGAAGAACATAAATCTCTCCTCGCTTTTCAAGCTGGTCCAGATAATTCATCGTCTTATTATAGATAAAACTTCTTCTGAAGATTGTCCGTACTGCATTCGGATAGGACTTATATGCCTGTCTGTAAAGCTTCTGCACTGCCGATGAGATTACTTTCTTACGATAGCCCTGATTTCTCGTCAGGATCACTATGATCTTCTCATTCCCAAGCTTCTGTGCACGACGGATCGGAACAGAATCTGCAAGTCCGCCATCCAGATACGGGACACCGTCAATATTCACCATCGGAGTCACAAGCGGCATACTGCTTGATGCACGACAGATCTTCATCAATCGGTCAGGATCTTCTGTTTCCGTCATATATTCTGCATTTCCAGTCAGACAGTTTGTCGTTACCAGCTCACAGTGCATCTCTGACTGAAAATATGTATCAAAATCAAATGGGATCAGTTCATTCGGATATTTATCAAAAATCAAATCCATATTCATCAGACTTTTCTCCCTGATCGTATCTTTCACTCCATTAATATACTTCATATCTTTTGTATTCGGAATCATACAGTCCCTTGTACGTCCCGGCTGTCTGGAAACATAATCTACTGCATTACATGCGCCGGCAGACACACCGATCACATCTGAAAAATAAATATCCTGTTCCATAAGGTAATCCAGAGCACCAGAAGTAAATATGCCTCTTGTTGCTCCACCTTCCAGTACGATTGTTGCTTTCTTAAGTGCCATGGTTTCTCCTCTTTTCTACTGCTATTTATATTGTGAGATTCTTAGTAACATTATAACTTTTTACAATGGAAAGAACAAGGATTAGTTCTTATACATTTTCACACAGTTTGCCCTGCTTTTTCGTATGCATTTTTCTATTTCAGTACTTGTCAGCACCCTTTCTTCTATGTTAATATATGGATTGGTATGTTCTTATTCACACGTATTTGAAAAAGAACAATTATAACAACGTAATCACAATTCTAATTTATTTACAAGGAGACTTTCAAATGATTAGTGCAAATAATGTAACCCTTCGCGTCGGGAAAAAGGCGCTGTTCGAAGATGTTAACATCAAATTCACCGAAGGGAACTGCTACGGAATGATCGGTGCGAATGGTGCCGGTAAATCTACATTTCTTAAGATTCTTTCCGGACAGCTTGAGCCGACATCCGGTGATGTAGTTATCTCCCCGGGCGAGAGACTTTCTTTCCTTCAGCAGGATCATTTCAAATATGACGAATTCCCTGTTCTTGATACAGTTATCATGGGAAATGCACGTCTGTATGAAATCATGAAAGAGAAAGAAGAAATTTACGCAAAAGAAGATTTCACAGATGAAGACGGAATCAAAGCAAGTGAGCTGGAAGCTGAGTTCGCTACAATGGATGGATGGGAAGCAGAATCTGATGCTGCCAACCTTCTGAACGGACTTGGTATCGAGACAGAGCTTCATTATAAACTGATGAAAGACCTGACAGGTTCTGAGAAGGTCAAGGTTCTTCTTGCACAGGCACTGTTCGGAAACCCGGATATCCTGCTTCTTGACGAGCCTACCAACCACTTGGATCTTGATGCGATCGCATGGCTGGAAGAATTCCTGATCAACTTTGACAACACTGTTATCGTTGTATCCCATGACCGTTACTTCCTGAACAAGGTATGTACACAGATTGCCGATATCGATTACGGCAAGATCCAGCTTTACGCAGGAAACTACGACTTCTGGTACGAGTCAAGCCAGCTGCTGATTCGTCAGATGAAAGAGGCCAACAAGAAAAAAGAAGAAAAGATCAAAGAGCTGCAGGAATTTATTTCCCGATTCAGTGCGAACGCTTCCAAGTCCAAACAGGCTACTTCCAGAAAGCGTGCCCTGGAGAAAATCCAGCTTGATGAGATCAGACCTTCCAGCCGTAAATATCCTTACATTGACTTCCGTCCGAACCGTGAGATTGGTAATGAAGTTCTCACTGTAGAAGGACTTTCCAAGACAATTGACGGCGAGAAGATTCTTGATAACCTTACATTCACACTTGGCCGTGAGGATAAAGTTGCTTTTGTTGGTGGTAATGAGTTTGCTAAGACAATCCTCTTCAAGATCCTGATCGGCGAGATGGAACCGGATGAGGGAACATATAAATGGGGAGTTACAACTTCTCAGGCTTACTTCCCGAAGGATTTTGGCGGAGAATTCGACAATGACTACAATATCACAGAGTGGCTGACACAGTACTCAGAGGAAAAGGATGTAACTTATGTTCGTGGATTCCTTGGAAGAATGCTCTTCTCCGGTGAAGACGGAGTGAAGAAAGTTGCTGTACTTTCCGGTGGTGAGAAGGTTCGCTGCCTGCTCTCCAAGATGATGATCTCAGGAGCAAATGTACTGCTTCTTGATGAGCCAACAAACCACCTGGATATGGAGTCTATCACAGCACTCAACAACGGTCTGATCAAGTTCCCTGGAGTACTTCTCTTTACTTCCAGAGACCACCAGATCGTACAGACAACAGCGAACCGTATCATGGAGATTGTTCCGGGCGGTAAGCTGATCGATAAGATTACAACTTATGATGAATATCTTGAGAGCGATGAGATGGCAAGAAAGAGACAGACTTACTCTGTACAGACAGATGATGAGGATTAAGATATAATTAAGAGCCAGAACAGACACCGTGTGTTGTGCCTGTCCTGGCTCTTTCTAATATTTATCAATTATTCACTCCATGGTGCGCTGCCACACTATCAACGGTCAGTCCTTTGAATGTGTATCCCTGACTTCTATAGTAATCAATAATCTGTGGCAATGCCTGTACGGTTGTATCTTTTGCATCTGTATCATGCATCAGAATATCAACATGATTTGCCGTGCAGGATGTTGCGTTGGAAACCAGCTTTTCTACCGGCACATTATTTCCGCTTGCGTCAGTAGAATCACAGTTCCAGTCAAAATACTGATATCCTTTGTCTCTCACTGCTTTCGTAAGTGTTGTCATCAATCCTTTGACATATTTTGCACTGATGGTATTGCTGGATCCTCCCGGGAAACGAATGATCATGGATTTCGTTCCTGTGATACTCTCTACCAAATCCGATACTTTCTGCAGATCTGCGAAGTATGCATCTTCGGATGCGTAAACTGTTGCATAATCGTGTGTATAGGTATGAAGTCCGATCGAATGTCCTTCGGAAAAGGCTCTTTTTATCATATCATCATGTTCCTGATTATTTCCTGTGACAAAGAAGGTTGCCTTTGCATTTTTTTCTTTCAGGATATCAAGAATCTCTCCGGTATTCTCTGACGGACCATCATCGAAAGTCAGATAAACAACTTTCTCATTCCAATCCGGATTCTTTTTCACTTTGATCTTTCGCTCAATCTTTGTCTCATTTCCGGAACGGTCTTTCGCAAGATAGGTGACAATATAGGTTCCCGGTGTCGCAAATTCCACTTTGTCAGCACCCTGTACTTCCAATGTTGGCTCTGGATCCATATCATCCTTTATCGTAACCCCTTCATTAAAGTCCATCGTATCGCCCTGTGCAAGTTCTTTATCATCTGCTCCTTCAATAGTCGGTCCTGTTGTATCCTCTTCCAGATTCAGTGTTGATTTACCTTCTGTTTTATGACCGTCACTATCTGTTGCAGCAACAGTTACTCCGTATTTTCCTTTCTTCTCCCAGGAATCCTGTCCGACAAATTCAAGTGTGACATCTGATGCATCTTTTACTGATTCTACAAAATCTTCCGGCTTGATATCTTTCGGAAGTTCTGTTGTATAACTGTCTTTCATTTTAAGCTCAGGTGCTTTTGTATCCTTAACTTCGACTTCAGCTTTTACTTTTTGTTTACCATAGACATAGTAAACCGTATATTTTCCTTCTTTATTCGTATCTACTTTCCCTTCTGTCTTCACATCTTTCGCTTTTCCACCAACAACGAAACGGATGTTGGACATCAGATCCATACTTTCTTTCTTTTCCTGCGCGATCACTTTACTCCGTAATACAATCGGATTCATTTTAAAATAAGTAAATGTTGAAACTGCCGGAACTAATACAACGAGCAGAATCAATACGATTGCAATTCTCCTTCGTCTCTTGAGGCGTCGAATGCGTTGTTCATTCCTCTTGCGTCTCTCCCACTCTTTTCTAATGGAATCTGTGCTTTTTCCCATCGCGCTATAATGTTCGTAAAACGCTTGTTCTTTCTTGCGTTCTTTTTCTTCTTTTGTTTCCTTAGACCACATGCTTATCCCTTTTTTTCTTTTCTATTCTTAGAATCAGGGGACAATCAAAATTGTCCCCTGACTTTTTCTTCCATATTAATCATAGCATTCCTTTTTTGCAGAAACAAGGGAACTCCATCAATCCTAATGATTTATTAAGAATCTTAAAGATTGTTCTTTAGATTTCTTCATCTTTCCAGTGTTTCAGACGCTTTACTGCATCTGGATTCTGTTTCTCAAGTCTTCGCTCCAGCCGCTCTCTTCGCTCTTCAATATGCTCAACAATCTCTGGATGTTCTTTCAGGAGACGATCTCTAAGTTTTCTTCTTCTACGCTCGATCAATTCAATGACGAGTTTTTTGTTTTCTTTTACATCACTTGGAAGATCATCTAAGTGAAGCTCCATTCTGCGGAGCAACTCATCTTCATCAAGTGCTCCAAGTGAATTCCAAAATTCCAGTTTTTCTTTGATTCCTTCTTCGGAAAGTTTCTCGAGATCTGTAATCTCATGGATCTGCTTCACAATAGAAAGCACTCGTTTCTCAATTTCTTTGACTGCATCATCACCAAATGCCCATGCAAACTCTTCCAGTGTATTTTCTTCTTCTGCAGGAAGGGAAAAATATTCTCTTCGCTTAAGTTTTTCGAGATCTTCTTCTGGAATATCCAATGGGCAAGGCTGCTCAATCCCCGCATCATGAAGTGCCGCAAGAATTGTTCTTCGCACAGCACCTTCTTTTATCAAATGTCCGATTCCAAGCTTTCTCATCTGATCGTTAACTTCTCTGGAATGTTCTGTGATATAGAACTTAATTCCACGTTTTTTCAGACTTGCTGCAAGCATTTCGAGTGCATCTGCCGCTGTAATATCCAGGCTGTTGATTGCTGATGCGTCCAGAATTACGACCTTTGTATCCTCTTTGATGCTGTTTTCAATATCTGAAACCAGCACTTTGTTATTTGCAAAGAAAAGGTTCTCGCTAAATCTGTAAATAATCACATGCTTGATTGGATATGCAAAACGGTTTCTCTCCAGATCATAATAAACTTCTTTTCCCGGAATCATTCCACGGAAAGATCTCGGTGGGTTTGTAGCCTTTAAAATTACTGCTACAAAAGATAACAGAATTCCGATCACAACTCCGTAAATCGTACCAAGGAACAGCACACCGATCCCTGCTGCAATAAAAATATAGAATTCGTTTCTGCTTACTTTAAACAAGCGTACTGCAAGATGTGTCTCTACAACATTCATCAGTGCAGAGATTACGATTGCCGTCAATACCGGAACCGGAAGATATTCGATAAATCCGGTTGCACCTATAAGTACAACTGCCATGGTCAGTCCAGCTATAATGGATACTACCTGTGTCTTTCCTCCATACTGTTCATTCATGGAAGTCCTGGAAATGCTTCCATTTACCGGACAGCATCCAACTGCACCGGCAGCAAGATTTCCTGCGGCACAGGCAAGGATTTCCTGACGGTCATCCAGTTCATATCCGTTTTTGGATGCAAAATTGTTCTCTGATAAAAGTGTCTCTGCCATGATCACAACAGCGACCATAAGTGCTCTTCCCACAGCCTGGGTAAGATTGATCCCTGTAAAATCCGGGAAAATAAGCCGCGGAAGCCCTGGTTGAACTGCCTGCAGGAGAACTACACCATACTGGTTTACATGAAAGACAATTGTCGAGAGAACTCCGGCAATCATAATAACGATTGCCATCGGGAACTTTGGAATCAGTTTTTTGGATACAATCAAGATTACAAGTGCTCCAATTCCCATTCCAAAGGACAACCAGTTTATCTTTGTGATTGCCTGAAAAATGTGTTCCGCAAGTTCTATGAATTCTCCAGTCCCCGCCGGGCTTCCCATCAGTTTCGGAATCTGCATCATAATAATTGTCACTGCAATACCACTGATAAATCCACCCATAACCGGTGTTGAGATAAAATCAACAATCTTATCTGCATGTAAAAGATAAAACAACAATAACCAGAGTCCTGTAAACAATGCGATCAATGGTACATACTGCAATGCCTGGGCTGATTCTGCCGTCACTCCAAGTGTTGCCAGTGCAGCTCCGACAATTGCCGCCGGTGCCGCATCTACTCCGAAGATAAACTGTTTTGAAGTTGAGAGCATGGCAAATAGCAGGATCGGCAGAACAGATCCATAAAGTCCATACACCGCCGGAACACCTGCGATCTGTGCATACCCCATAGAGATTGGAATTGAAACCGCTGCCATGATAATTCCGCTTAAAATATCTTTTGGCAAATATTCTTTTTTATAATTTTTTAATGTTGAAAATATTTTTACAGACACTTTTATCTCACTTCTTTCTTTTACTTCTTTTTTGCTGTTAATTCTCTACGCTTTCAAATGGTCCGATGTCCAGAGGATTCTTGTTCTGAACTGCGTCTGTCCCCTCAGCATCTTCTGATATACCGTAACCTTTTTTATCACCTGCTGTCACTTCTTGAATCTTATCAAGAAAAACTGCTCCGTACTGTTCATATTTCTTAAATCCCATACCGTGTACTTCAAGCAATTCCTCTTTTTTAAATGGAACAAGTACACACATCTCATGTAATGTACGATCTGAAGCGACCATATATGGCGGAATTCCTTTTTTCTTTGCCAGAGAATAACGCACAGAGCGCAATTCTTCGAATAATTCCCGGCTTTTATCCGTAAGATTTCCGGAAATCTCGCCTTTTCTATGAGATGCTTTCTTTCCGCTTCCGGACTTCTTCTTTTCTGTAAGTTCTGACTTCTTGCAGCGAAGTTTCAATTCTCTTGATTCCAGCAATTCTTCTGATCGGTCTGTCAGTTTCAGAATCGCATAACGGTCTGCGCTCTGCTGAAGGTATCCGTGTTCAAGCAGTGTATAAACTACATCTTTCAGTCTCTGCTGTGAACATTTACTCTGTCTTCCATAAACGGAAAGTTCATTCATCCCTGCACTTCTGATCTTCGCTGTATTCGCTCCCGCCAGTGTGGAAAGGATCATTGTCATACCGTATCTCTGTCTGGATTCGCGCACACATTCGATTATATCTGCCGCAATCTCTCCGACATCAAGCTCAACAAATTCTTCCAGACAATTGGAACAATTTCCACAATGTTCTTCTGTCTCTTGTCCAAAATAATTCAATATGTATTTTCTAAGACACATGCTTGTCGTACAATAATTACTCATCTTACGCAGCCGGAGAACATCCTGTTCCCGAATCACCCGAAGTTCTTCTTCTGTGTATTCTCCAATCTGCTCTTTACTATCCAGCAGGAGCTGATTGATCATGATATCCTGCGGTGAATAGAAAAGGATACATTCTGCCGGTTCTCCGTCTCGTCCGGCTCTGCCTGCCTCCTGGTAATAATTTTCCATGCTCTGCGGCATATTATAATGAAGTACAAAACGGACATTGGACTTATCTATTCCCATTCCAAATGCATTCGTTGCGATCATAATCTCTGCCCTGTCATAAATGAAATCTTCCTGACTTTCATTCCTTGCCTCTGTCCCCATTCCTGCGTGATATCTTCCGACAGAGAATCCGGCATTCTGCAATTCCAAATAGAGTTCATCTACATTTTTTCTTGTTGCACAGTAAATAATTCCACTGTCTTCTCTGTGCTGTGTAAGATATTCCTTAATTGCATCCTTCTTCCCACGCGCTGGTCTTACTTCGAAGTAAAGGTTCTCTCTGTCAAAACCGGATACATTTATATAAGGAGATTCAAGATCAAGTACTTCAAGAATATCTTCTCTTACTTTCTGTGTTGCTGTTGCTGTAAATGCACTGACGACCGGGCGTCTTGGAAGCTGGCGGATGAATTCTGTGATCTTCACATAACTTGGACGGAAATCCTGTCCCCACTGGGAAATACAGTGAGCCTCATCGATTGTCACCATAGAAAGTTCTGTATGACATGCAAAGTCCAGAAACCGTGGTGTCAACAAGCGTTCCGGAGCGACATAGATCATCTTATATCTGCCTGCCGCTGCCAGTTCTAATGCTTTTGTAATCTGCCGTTCTGTCAGTGCACTGTTAATATACGCTGCATGAACTCCTGCTTCATTCAGTGCCTTCACCTGATCGATCATCAATGAAATCAGCGGTGATACTACGATCGTGATTCCAGACATCAGAAGTGCCGGAACCTGATAACAAAGTGACTTTCCCGCTCCAGTCGGCATGATTGCCAACACATCTCTTCCATTCAAAATCTGATCTACAATCTCCTCCTGTCCTTTACGGAAAGAATCGTATCCAAAAATTTCTTTTAATATCTGTGTTTTTCTACTGTTGCTTTCCATCTACTGATGCCTTTCACCTGTTGTTAACTTTCACTTCTAAAATCCAAACATTGCATTCAGTCTTTCCAGTCTTTCTTCAAATTCCGGATAAAACTGTGCTTCTTCCTCTGCCTGATAAGGCATTTGATAAAAGTTGCGGAGAACCACAACCGTCAGTACTTTCGCGTTCTGCTCATCAAGTTCTTTCATTCCTTCTTCACAGTTCTTAAGAAATGTATGCCATCTCCACACGAAATCTTCATATCTCTTCTGATCTGCAATTCCAAGCCACTTCTTAATCTTCACTTTACCACGTTCCTGCTTCTTACACTCATGCACCTGGATAAAATACTTGAATCCATTCTCCTCATAAATACGTCCAAGAGGGAACAAACGGCAGATTCCCGGTCTGTATCCATGAATAGAACATCTTCCATCTTTCAAGAACAGACAGGCTTCTTCCTCTCCTGCCATCTTTAAATTAGGAAGTACCATCCCGTCAACTACATTCAATTCCAGATAGTTTGCAAGCAGTGTATCAAAATTCTCTTTTTTTCCGAGTTGCAATCTCCACAGATCCATTGGATCCAATATGATGGAATTTCCCATTCCCTGACAGCATGCAGAGCAGCCTTCACAGTCATGACAGTCCACCTTAACCATATCTCCAGAGGAATACAGACGTCCGTCTGAAATTTCATTAAGATCTACTTTGCGCTTCATTTTCTATCTATCTCCATTTTTTCTGAATTTAATCGTGTTCTATTAGTATAATACAGATGGACTGTTGGTTGCAAGAGCTGTGTTATTGTTCGCGGTTGGTCAACATAATTTACAAATGATACAAAAAAGTTGTTGATGGCACAGGAAACTACACTATCATCGCGCGCCCCTGCTCATCAACAACTTTCCATTTCACATTATAAATGATTATTCAATCTTAATCCTCGTATCCGTTTGGATTCATGCTCTGCCATCTCCAGGAATCTTCACACATCTTGTTCAGATCTCTCTCAGCTACCCAGTGCAGTTCTTCCTTTGCCTTGGAAGCATCACAGTAACATGTAGCAATGTCTCCTGCACGACGTGGTTTAATCTGATAAGGAATTTCTTTTCCACAAGCTTTGGAGAATGCTTTCACCATGTCAAGTACGGAATATCCGTTTCCTGTTCCAAGATTATATACGGAAACTCCTGCTTTCTCTTTCAGTTTTTCTACTGCGCGGACATGTCCCACTGCGAGATCAACTACGTGGATGTAATCGCGGACACCTGTTCCGTCAGGTGTATCATAATCATCTCCAAACACACCGAGGCACTCAAGTTTACCGATTGCGACCTGTGTAATATATGGAATCAGGTTGTTCGGGATTCCCTTCGGATCTTCTCCGATCAGTCCGCTCTCATGAGCTCCGATTGGATTGAAGTAACGAAGAAGTACGACGTTCCACTCCGGATCTGCTGTATGAAGATCTGTCAGGATCTGCTCCAGCATCCATTTTGTCCATCCGTATGGGTTTGTACATGTTCCCTTTGGGCACTCTTCTGTGATCGGGATAAATGCCGGGTCACCATATACTGTTGCAGAAGAACTGAAGATGATATTCTTCACGCCGTGATTTCTCATTACATCACAGAGAACTAAAGTTCCGGCAATGTTATTCTCGTAGTATTCGAGTGGTTTAACAACTGATTCACCTACTGCCTTGAGTCCTGCGAAATGAATCACTGACTCGATCTCTTCTTTCTCAAAGATCTCGTTCATTGCTTCTTTGTCGCGGATGTCTGCTTTATAGAACTTCAGATCTTTTCCTGTGATCTGTTTTACTCTGTCTACAGCTTTCTCTGATGCGTTGTAAAGGTTATCTGCGATTACAACATCATATCCTGCATTCAAAAGTTCTACACATGTGTGGCTTCCGATAAATCCGGCGCCTCCTGTTACTAAAATTGCCATTTTAAAATTCCTCCTCTGAGCTTTATTGCTCAAATTGCTGCTCCTCACAGTAACTGTGTTCAGCAGCTTGCTTATCTTTGCTTTGTTGTCTCTGATTATAACACATCCACCACAAAAATCTTTATACGAATAGTTCCTCTTATGGTAAAAATGTTGCATAATCATTATGATTCACAAATTCTGTAACTGACAACACATAATCTAATCCCACAATTTCTGTGGATAAAGACCTTCGTCTTTCAAAGCCTGTACCGCTGCAACTACAACCGGCTTGTCCTCTTTGTATGTAACTCCATACCATTTATCTTCGGATTCAAGCACTCTTACGGTTGCTCTGCCCTCTGCCAGAAGGTCACTGACTACGGATGGCAGGAAGTACTCACATTTCATTGGATTCTCCTTAATACCTTTCTCAAGGAATGCCGGGAATCCTGCTTTGATCTCATCTAAAATACTTCTTGTGAATCCCCACATATTCATGGATACAAGAGTATCTCCGTCGATAGTTGTCCATGTCTCTCCGTCGTCTTCTGAGAAAGCGATTCCACCATCACGCTTCTCGATCTTTGTACGCTCTGTGATTCCAACCAGCTCTTTCGCCTCATTGAGTTCACATACGCCACGAGCAACATGTCCGTTATCTGTAACTGTATTCTTCAGACGATAACCTACCATTGTATAACGGTACTTATCATCATCTTCATGTGTTGTAAGGAATTCATAGATCGACTCAAATGCATGACGTCCGTAATAATCGTCCGCGTTGATTACTGCAAATGGTCCATCCACCTCATCGATCGCACTTAAAACAGCATGTGCTGTTCCCCAAGGCTTTACACGTCCTTCCGGAACTTCGTAACCTTCCGGGAGATTGTTCAGATCCTGGAATACATACGCTACATCCATGATCTTCTCAATTCTCTTTCCAACAGCCTCTTTGAAATCTGCTTCATTTTCTTTCTTAATAATAAATACGACTTTCTCAAATCCTGCGCGTTTTGCATCAAAGATCGAGAAATCCATAATAATATGTCCTTCCTGATCTACCGGGTCAATCTGCTTCAGCCCGCCATATCTGCTTCCCATTCCTGCTGCCATAATGACCAGAACCGGTTTCTTCATAATGAAATCCTCCAAATATTTTTAAATATTATGTTGCCTGATGGCAATTACATTTCTATTGTATGACATATAGATAAAAAAATCTAGATGAAAATCAAAGAAATATATGCACAAAAATCCATGCATTTCATCTCACTGAGATCATAAAATGCATGGATTTTCCTGACTGTCAGGTTATTTTACTGATGTTATTTCACATTAAATGCGTCATTCCCCGGATATACTGCGCTTGTTCCAAGTTCTTCCTCGATGCGGAGTAACTGATTATATTTCGCTACACGCTCCGAACGGCTCGGCGCTCCGGTCTTGATCTGGCAGGTATTCAGCGCTACTGCAAGATCTGCAATCGTTGTGTCCTCTGTCTCACCGGAACGGTGGGAAGAAATTGCTGTGTAACCTGCTTTGTGTGCCATCTTGATTGCTTCAAGAGTCTCAGATACAGATCCAATCTGATTCAGTTTGATCAGAATAGAATTTCCGCATCCAAGCTTAATTCCTTTCGCCAGTCTCTCTGTGTTTGTGACAAAAAGATCATCTCCAACCAGCTGAACTTTATCTCCCAGCTCTGCTGTCAGCTTTTTCCAGCCTTCCCAGTCTTCCTCATCAAGTGCATCTTCGATTGAGATGATCGGATATTTCTCTACCAGTTTCTTCCAGTGGTCAATGAGCTGTTCTGAAGTATAGACTGTTCCTGCCTTTGGAAGTTTATACTCTCCAATCGTCCCTGTCTTCCATTCTGAAGATGCCGCATCCATCGCAATCTTGAAGTCTTTTCCTGGCTCATATCCGGCCTTCTTCACAGCCTCAAGAATTGTCTCGATTGCTTCTTCGTCTGATTTCAGTGCCGGGGCAAATCCACCCTCATCACCTACAGATGTTGCAAGTCCTCTGTCTTTCAAGATTCCTGCAAGTGCATGGAATACCTCTGTACACCAGCGGATGCATTCTTTAAAAGACGGCGCTCCAACCGGCATGATCATGAACTCCTGCACATCCAGTCCGGAAGAAAGTGCATGACACCCGCCATTTACAATGTTCATCATTGGAACAGGAAGTCTGTTTCCATTCACTCCCCCAAGAAAACGGTACAACGGAATCTCAAGTGCATCTGCTGCCGCTCTTGCACATGCGATTGAAACCGCAAGAATTGCATTTGCGCCAAGATTTGATTTATCTTTTGTTCCATCTGCCTGGATCATTGCCTGATCAATTGCATAAGTGTCTCCTGCATCCATTCCAACCAATGCACTGTTGATTGTTGTATTAATATTTTCTACTGCACGGGAAACACCTTTTCCACCGAATTTTGACTTGTCTCCATCACGAAGTTCAAGTGCCTCAAATTCTCCGGTAGAAGCACCACTTGGAGCTGCACCTCTTGCTACAGTTCCATCTACAAGATGCACTTCCGCCTCAACCGTTGGATTTCCGCGTGAATCGATAATTTCTCTTCCAATTACTTTTTCAATTTCCAGATAATTCATAGTTGTCCATCCTTTCTGAGGACTCCCTCGTCTGTGTTCAGGTATTACAGACAAAGGAGTATACATGATTTATTCACACAGTTAGTTTTCTCTAACTATATGTATTCTATCAAGTTCCTTTGCAAAACGCAATATTTCTACATGATAATGATTCTCATTTTATGGGCTTCTATATATTATCTGTATTTGCTATTATTTATATTCTTACTTTTTTATAAATACTCCCTCAGCTTCTCAACCTTCTCCATATCTGTTGCCCAGCTCGTAGCAAATCTGACTACCGTATGTTTCTCATCCGTCTTCTCCCAGAAGCTGACCCTGACATTCTTCTCAAGTTCTTTCAGCTTCTCGTCTTCCATCTCAACAAAGATCTGGTTCGTCGGGGAATCAATATAGAAATCATATCCTTTTTCTTTCAGGATTTCTTTTAGTCTCGCAGCTGTTGTGATTGCATTTTTACTGATTTTCATATACAGATCATCTGTAAATAACGTATCAAACTGAACACCAAGGAACCAGCCTTTGGCAAGCAGTGCTCCGTGCTGTTTGATCAGTGTCACAAAATGTCTCGGTGCATTTTCTTTTGTAAATACAACTGCTTCTCCGCAGAAGGCACCGACCTTTGTTCCACCGATGTAAAAAATATCACAGTATTCTGCGATATCTTCCATTGTCACATCTGTATCTTCTACTGCGAGACCGTATCCAAGACGTGCTCCATCAAGATACAACGGAATATGGTACTGCTGACAGATATCAGAAAGCTCTGCGAGTTCGCCACGTGTATACAGTGTGCCATACTCTGTTGGGTGAGAGATGTAGACCATCCCTGGGAAAACCATGTGTTCATGATTCCCATCACTATAAAACTGATTCAAATAATCTGCCACATCTTTGGGCTGAATCTTTCCTTCCAGCTGCGGAAGGGTCAGTACTTTATGACCGGATGCTTCAATCGCACCCGCCTCGTGTGATGCAACATGACCTGTCTCAGCCGCGATAACGCCTTCATATCTCTGGAGCACGGAATCAATTACTGTCTGATTTGTCTGTGTTCCTCCCACAAGGAAGTAAATGTCTGCCTCCGGGCATTTACATGCCTGACGGATCTTTTCCTTTGCGGATTCACAATATGAATCATTTCCGTATCCTGTAATTCCTTCTTTATTTACTTCTGCCAGTCTGCGCAGGATTTCCTCATGTGCGCCTTCTGAATAGTCATTTTCAAATGAAATCATTTTTTAGCTTTTCCTTTCTTTCTGAATGTTGCATTTTTATTCACAGTTCTTTTCTCTGGAGATTTCTTGCTCCTTGATTCATTTTTTGTTGTGATCTTCTTAGCAGTTCGTTTGTCAACGGTCTTCTTTTTTCTCACGCTGTATCCAAACGTTCCGATCTTTTTTCCAAGTCCAAGATATTCTCCATGGGAATATGCCAGAAGACCTGTCTTATTGAGTTCGAATTTGCCCTTCTCATCCATATAGGACTCGTCCACCTGAACCGCTTTCACTTCTGCAAGAAACATATGGTGACTTCCAAGTTTCTCAATTTTTGTCACTACACATTCAATATTGACCGGTGCTTCTTCAATGACCGGTGCGTAAGTAAGCTTCTCTGCCTTTTTCGCAGTCAGATGACACTCTTTCCATTTATCCACATCCCGGCCGGAGCGCACACCACAGTAATCAGTCGCATGGGCGAGCTGTTCGGTTGTCAGATTGATCACAAACTCTCCGCTCTCTTCAATCATATGATACGAATATCTTTCCGGTCTTACGGAAATGTATACCATCGCCGGATTTGTACATACAGTTCCTGTCCATGCAACGGTAAAAATATTCGTATTTCCTTCTTTATCTGCCGTACTCACCATAACTGCCGGAAGCGGATAGACCATATTACCGGCTTTCCATACCTGTTTCGCCATTTCTCTTTCCTCCTGAAAACCGTCCCCTGTTACGGAGACGGTTCTGACTTTTCTATATTAAAAATTCTTATAACTGTTCTTACTGCTGCAGTGCTGATACAAGTGCCGGAACGAGCTGTTTCTTACGTGATACGACACCTTTGAGCATCAGTTTCTGTGCATTGTCTTCCAGATCATAAGCTCCGATAATCTTTTCTCTTGACTCATTACCACAGCAGATCAGTTCCGAAGATTCTGTAATAATATTTGTCAGCATAAAGAAAATCATATCCAGACTGTGATTTTGTCTTGTCTTTTCCATCTCCGGAAGTACTGTTGCCTTAATCTCTTCAAGCTCTTCTTCGCTCATTGAATTCACCTGACCAACACCAAATACCGTATCATTCACTGTAAACTGTTTGAAATCAAGGAAAAGAATCTCTTCTGCTGTCTTTCCTTTCAGGTTACTTCCTGCCTTGAACATTGCCTGCGCAAGCTTCTCTATATTGATCCCTGCAATCTCTGCAAGCTTTTTCGCTGTGCTTTCATCAAGTGGTGTGCAAGTTGGGGAACGGAACATCAATGTATCGGAAATGATCGCGGAACAAAGAAGTCCTGCATTCACCGGATCTATTTCGACACCATTTTCCTCGTACATCTGAGATACAATTGTTGCTGTACATCCAACCGGCTGATTTCTGAAAAATACAGGTCCGATCGTCTCGATACTGCTCAGTCTGTGGTGGTCAATGATCTCCTGAACATCTGCCTCTTCCACTCCGTCTACTGCCTGGTTCTTCTCATTATGATCGACAAGAATCACCTGTTTCTTACTGACATTGAGAAGTCTTCGTCTGGAAACAAGACCTAAGAACTTTCCTTCTTCATCTACAACTGGGAAGTCGCGGAAACGCTTGCGTGCCATCACTTCTTTCACATCATCTACATAATCATTCTTGCGGAATGTTACGAGTTGATCCTTTGTCATGAAAGATCTTACCGGAATACTCTGGCTGATATGCTGCGCTGCCGTAAATGTATCATGCTGTGTCCAGATAACGACAATTTCTTTTGCCTCTGCCTGACGCAGAATATCTTCTGAGATCGGATCATTCTGGCAGACTACCATACAGCTTGCATCCAGATCAACTGCACACTGCTGTGCATCAATTCGATCCCCAATGATAACAAGATCATCTTTCTCGATAAAGCTTGTCATCAACTCTTTGCTTGATGCTGCAACAGTTACTTTTCCTTTATAAAAATAACCATGTTCATTTCCTGTTACAATTTCACCTTCTACTGCTGCTGCAATATTACGGTACTGTGTTCTTGCCTTCGCAAGCATTGTGTTATCATAGACTTCCATATAGGATTTCGCAATATCACCTTTTGTGATCACACCTTCCAGCACACCATTACGTGTAATCGGAATCGTATGAGTATTCATCTCTGACATCTTTTCCCATGCTGTACGGATTGAGAGGCTTCCCTGAATTTCCTGACTTTCTTTTAATTCCACATTTTTAATCTGTTCTCTAAGATCAGAAAGTAATAACGGAACTTTTACGCCAAAGTGTTCCAGTACATATTGTGTCTCCTCGTTAAGCTGCCCTGCACGACGAGGCTCATACGTTTCTCCGGTAATCTTTGTCTTAAGATTTGCATAAGCAATTGCTGTACAAATAGAATCTGTATCCGGATTCTTATGACCTACAACATACACCTTTTTATTCTCAGCCATTTTTTCTATCTCTCCTTCTCAAATTTATCTCTTATTTACTTTTACACTCACATCAATTTATCTCTGTATTCTGTCATCTTACATGAACAGCTTCTTCATTAAGTATTAAACCTGACAATTTACTATTCAATAAGTAGAGTAACATTTTTTTTCTATTAATCCAACCGCATTTTTCATTTTCTTCACGGATTTTGGCTCTTTTGTTGTATTTTTTCTCATACATATGTTATACTTTTGATTAACGAGAAAAAGAAAATGAGGTGCTTTTAATGAGCGAAGAAATGAAAGAATTACAGACAAATGAAGTAACAGAAACAATGGCAGACTATGAAGATCATTTCGATGATGCGAATCCATGGAACAGAGTCCAGGATTATATGGATAAGAAAACTGTTCTTCCTGTTAAAATTGAAGGTGTTGTCAACGGTGGCGTAATTGTAATGGTAGAAGGACTTCGCGGATTCGTTCCGGCTTCTAAGCTGTCCCTTTCCTATATCGAGAATCTGGAAGATTATCTTCTCAAGGATATCGAAGTACAGGTGATTGATGTTGACCAGGCGAATAATCGTCTTGTCCTTTCTGCACGTGAGCTTCTGAAGGAAAAGGAAAAAGCAGCACGTGATGCACAAATTGCAAGTATGAAGGTTGGAACTGTTCTGAAAGGAACTGTAGAAACACTTCAGAACTATGGAGCATTTGTAAAGTTGGAGAACGGACTTTCCGGTCTGGTTCACGTTTCACAGATCTCCCAGAAGCGTGTAAAAATGCCTTCTGATGTTCTCACAGTTGGCGATGAAGTTGAAGTGAAAGTCATCGGTATCAAAGATGGCAAGATCAGCCTTAGCATGAAAGCTCTCGAAGAAGACAAAGAGAAGGCTGAAGAGAAAGCTGAAAAGGTTGTGATCCCGAAAGCGGAAGATATCGGAACAAACCTTGGAGATCTCTTTAAAAATATCCAGTTATAGAAATTGGTGCTGTGATCCTGTTCAGATTGATAATCTGCGTAATTGGCAGCATGATACAGAAAAAGTCCCTTTCAGAAGTTTATTTCTTCTGAAGGGACTTTTCTATTTTCATAGTTTCAATAATTCAGCAATATTTATTATGCACAAACATTCTCCAGAATCTCTTCCAGTGCATTCTTACTGCTAGTGTGACAACGAACCACATCTGCATTACATCTGCCGGCTTCTTCTACTGCACAGCGAACCATTTTATGGGATACTGTGTTTGTGAAAAGAACGATCAGATCAGGACTTCCAATCTGTTTGCTTAAGCTTGCTGACATCTGGGTGAAGATCTTCGCCTTACAATTAAACTGTTTACAGACTTTCTTATACTGACATACCATTCTGTCATGTCCTCCAATGATTACTACACTCATACTGAACCTCCCGAAATTAAGATCTGATTATCTATTGCTTTACTTATTACTTTCCTGTATGTTTTATGAATTCATTTCCACATATCTTCCTTGTTCGTTAGTTGTGTCTAACCTATGTATTTACTATACTATAACGGAAACGTAATATCAATATTATTTACTGATAATGTTTCTCATTAGAATAAAGAATGTGCCTTGGCACATTCTTGCGCCTGCGGCGGTCGCTTGCGACACCTACCTTGTACGCCGCAGTGCGCATCCTGAGCGGAGCGTTTTTTATATGTTAGGAAAGAACTTTCCTAACATATAAAAAAGAACTACCGGGACAAACCTCTACAAAAGTTAATTCCAGCAGTTCTTTTTCTTGCCTTTTTTATTTTATGTTGTTTCACTCAAGATTGCTGTTCACAGTAACTACTCAAGTTCTGTTCTTTTATTTTCATCCAGCAGATTCTTCATACTTCTAAGGCTTATCATCAATGTAGACGCATTGTGCAAAAGTGCAGATACTGTCGGCTGGACAATTCCTGTCACGCCAAGCAGAATCAGTCCTGAATTGATTCCGACGATATTTCTGTAATTCTTATGTATCCGCTTCATCATGGCATTTGCCAGAAGTTTCAGCGTCACAACTTCACGCAGGTCATCTGCCGTAATCGTGATATCTGCAATCTCTCTTGCAATCTCTGCGCCGTCACTGATTGCAATCCCCGCATCCGCTGCTGAAAGAGCAGGTGAATCGTTGATTCCATCACCGATCATAATTACTTTTCTTCCTTCTGCTTTTTCTTTCTCAACGAAATTCGCTTTATCTTCCGGAAGAACCTCAGCATAATATTCATCAACGCCAACGCGTTTCGCAATTGCCGCCGCTGTACGCTCACTGTCACCTGTCATCATAACAACTTTACGGATACCGGCTTTCTTCAGATCACGAACCATTTCTGTTGCCTCTTCACGAAGTGGGTCTTCAATGCAGATAACTGCAACAAGTTGTTTCTCGATTGCCAGATACAGATGAGAGTATTCTGGTTTTAATGAATCGTATCTATCCTGATATTCGGATGGAATCGTACATCCTTCATCTTCGAAAATGAAATGACTGCTTCCGATCAGAACCTTTTTATCATCAATAGAGGAAGAGATTCCATGTGCCACAACATATTCTACCTTTGAGTGCATTTCTTCATGAGACAAATGTCTTTCTTTCGCTGCATCTACAACGGCCTTTGCCATAGAATGAGGAAAATGTTCTTCCAGACATGCTGCAATACGAAGCAGATCATTTTCTGAGTATTCACTGAAAGCAACAATCTCTTTCACTGTCGGCGTTGCCTTTGTCAATGTTCCTGTCTTATCGAAAACGATTGTATCTGCATCGGCCACGGCCTCTAAGAACTTACCACCCTTTACTGTGATATTGTTCTCGCCTGCCTCACGGATTGCCGAAAGTACAGTGATCGGCATCGCAAGCTTCAATGCACAGGAGAAATCTACCATCAGAACAGACAGTGTCTTCGTAATATTTCTTGTCAGGAGCCAGACTGCACCTGTCCCCAGTAATGTATATGGAACAAGTCTATCTGCAAGATGTTCTGCCTTACCTTCTACAGAAGACTTCAGTTTTTCAGAATCCTCGATCATTGTCACAATCTTTTCAAATCTGGTAGAGCCTGATACCGCTTTGACAAGAACTTCAATCTCACCTTCTTCGAGAACTGTTCCGGCGAAAACAGACTGTCCTACACTTCTTCTTACAGGAAGTGACTCACCTGTAAGAGATGCCTGATTGACCATTCCTTCACCAGTAACTACTTCCCCATCAAACGGGATCACATTTCCCATACGGATCACAACATGGTCTCCCGGCTCAATATCTGATGATTTTACAAGAATCTCCTGTTCATTTCTCTTCAGCCACACTTTATTGACATTAAGTGACATACTGCGCGCAAGATCTCCGACAGACTTTTTATGCGTCCATTCTTCTATGATCTCACCAATTCCAAGCAGGAACATGACAGATCCAGCTGTAGCATAATCTCTACGGAATACGGAAACGCTGATTGCTGTAGCATCCAGGACAGGAACCTCTATCTTACCATGCATCAGGCAACGGATTCCGTGCCAGATATATTTCACTGATTTTACAGATGTAATCACTGCACGGACCGGCATTGGAAGGAATAACTTACTTCCATAATGAAGAACTGTCTTCATGACCAGCTTTTCCTGATAAACAGCATTCAGCTCTCTTCCAGAACCTGCAGCAACATGTTCCGGAAGAATTGCATTTTCATAAGAAAACTGCTTCAATAAATTCAAGACCTCTTCCTTATCTCCAACATAACAGATCACAGCATCTGCGGTGCGTTCATATACTTTTACATCTGTTACATTCTTCTGATTGGAGAGAAACCAGGATAGAGTATCCGCCTCCGTATATGTCATCCTTTTCTGGACAACATGGATACGAAGGCGGCCATTGATCTCATGCTTTACAATAAATTTCATAGAGATTTAAACTTCTTCCTCTTTGAAATCCTGCGCACCTGTATTCTCTTCCTGAGTTTCTGTCTCTTCTGCTTCTTCTGCTTCGTAGACAGCCTCAGCCTCTTTTGCTGCACGTGACTCATTGATCTGCTGAGCCTCTGCAAGGATATCTTCTGCATTCTCCTGAACAGTTGTTGCTGTCTTCATCACACAGTCTTTTGCTCTTAAAACTGCTGCTGTACAGTTTGTGTAAACTTTCTTTGCATCATCACTTGCAAGAATTTTCACTCCCGCTGTTCCGAAAAGAACACCTCCTGCAAAGATTCCTGCTTTTTTCAATTTAAATATATCCCACATTGTATAAAACCTCCTAAAATTTTTATACATCATATCAACTCACTATGCGGATAGTCAATTCTAACTGCATTTGTCGATAAATTTTATCGTTTATTATCCGGTAATTTAATTGATGTTACTTTTTGATCTTTTACATAACCGCAATGTTTCAGTCCTTCGCGGATCACCTTGTTCCACCCTGTTTCCGTAAGTTTAAAGATCGTATCATCATCCAGCATGATGATACATCCCCCATCTTCCGGACAATCCTGCGCACAATCAACTTTATACATATTTTTTCTGTTGATTGCTCCGATTTCTTCTAATGCATTGATCATTCTGTAAACAGTTGCCACACCGATCTTTTCATCTGCCTGGGATGCCTTATAAAAGATTTCTTTACAGCTTGAGCATTCATTTTCCAAAATAATATCAATCAACATCTTACGCTGTTTTGTGATCCGGCATCCGTTTTCTTTTAATTTTTCAATAATCTGCTCTTTCTTACTCACGGTACACCTCCTGCTTTCTGGTCTTCGCTGTATCAGTTACTTCGCCATCTCACAGAGTTTCGCTCTCATGAGATAGAGGTGACCTCATAACCTGCATTTTTTACTGCACTTTTTAAATCTGCCAGATCAATTTCTCTGTCATAGGAAACTTCTGCACTATTTTCCTTCAAACTCACCTTTGCAGTAACACCATCCAATCCATTCAATGCATTCGTTACGGTATTTGCACAATGCTCGCAATGCATTCCTGAAATCTTCAACGTCTTTCTTCCAATCACCGGACCGTCTAAAAACTTTGTTTTTGCTTTCTTGCTGCTTCCTGAACCGCCTCCGCAACAAGGACCTTCTCCTTTAAAATGTTTGATTGATCCTTTCAGAGCCAACCCAAGCAAGATGATTACAATTAATATAATGATAATATCTGCCATTTTGTGATCCCTCTTTTAGTCTTCTTTCTCTTCTCTGTTTTCTCGCCATTTCTTGATCCACAGATAAATCTGATAGATGGATACACCAACAAGGTAAATCAAAAGGAATGCACCAAATGCGTAAAACATAGAACCTGTTGAATTTCCCATTCTGATCCCCTTTTACTTTTTCTTTGTATATTGAGATTTTCCAGCTGCCGCACTGCATCCGCCGCAGCTTCCACAATTGCCGCTGCATCCGGCGCATCCGACATGTTTCCCTTCTTTATGGTTCTTATATCCTTTATAAATGAGAAAAATACAATATCCGATAATTAAAGTTATTATTACAATATTTGCTATCATTGTCATCAACACCTCTTTTTTCTCTTATTATAACAGAGAGCCGGATACATTTCCTGCATCCAGCTCCATTTTATTCAAGAACACTTCCGCATTCTTGCTTTTTTCATATTACGCTGCCTGCACGGAACGTTTAGAATATACTTTCTGATCTTTATACGGATCTGGTCTGAAGAGCATGAACAGAAGGAAGATCAGTAAGATAAATCCTACTGCTGTACCTACACCAAATGCTCCGCCTGTTACAAAAGATCCCACCTGGTATACAATCAGACAAACAACATAAGCGAATACATTCTGGAACAGGATTGCAAACCAGAACCATTTTCTGGACTGCATCTGCTGTGCCATTGTCGCAATTGCTGCAAGACAAGGTGAGTCAAGCAGGTTGAACAGAAGGAATGTAAATGCTGCAATTGTTGACGGGAACCAGGAAGCAACTCCCTGCGCTACTGTCACTGCGTCTTCTGTATCTCCGGACACATTTGCAAGAACTCCCATTGTAGAAACGATTGCTTCTTTCGCTGTAAATCCTGAGATAGATGCTGCTACAGGCTGCCACTCACCAAATCCAAGTGGTGCGAACAGTGGAGCGATCACTCCGCCGATTGCTGCCATTAAGCTGTCTGCGCTGTCTTCTACAAGTCCGAATCCATCTGCTGTAAATCCGAATCCTCCAAGGAACCACATTACTACGCATGCAAGGAACAGGATTGTTCCGGCTTTGATGATGAATCCTTTCAGTCTCTCCCAAACATGAAGGAGAACTGTCTTAGCCTGTGGAATATGGTACTGTGGAAGCTCCATTACGAACGGAGCCGGTTTTCCTGAGAAAGGTTTTGTCTTCTTCAGGATGATTGCAGAAACAAGTACTGCAACGATTCCTACAAAGTACATCAATGGTGCAATGAAGGAGCTCTCCTGATATCCTGCTACTTCACCGGCAATAACTCCACCCATCATAGCAATAACTGGAAGTTTTGCTCCACATGGGATAAATGTTGCTGTCATGATTGTAAGACGTCTGTCGTTGTCCTGCTCAATTGTCTTGGAAGCCATGATTCCAGGGATTCCACATCCTGAAGAAATCAGAAGCGGAATAAAGCTCTTGCCTGAAAGTCCGAAATGTCTGAACACACGGTCCATGACGAATGCGATACGCACCATGTATCCACAGTCTTCAAGAATAGACAGGAAGAGGAACAGAATCGCCATCTGTGGAACGAATCCAAGTACTGCTCCAAGTCCGCCGATGATACCATCCACTACAAGTCCATTGATCAGATCACTTGCTCCGACATTTGTAAGGAATCCTCCAACTGCCTCCTGAATGGCTCCAACGAATGTATCATTTGTCCAGTCTGTTACAAATGTACCTACTGTTGTGACAGATATGTAATATACAAGCCACATAACTGCAATGAAAATCGGAATACCGAGGATACGGTTTGTAACGATACGGTCAATTTTATCCGATGTTGTCAGTTTTTCTTTTGCTTTTTTAACAGTAGTTCCTACAATTTTCTGAATAAACTGATAACGTCCGTCAGTTACAATACTTTCCATATCGTCATCATGTTTCTTTTCCAGTTTTGCTCTTTCATCTTCAACAACTGCTTTTGCTGCACCTGAGAGCTTTATCTGATCTACAACTTTGCTGTCATTTTCAAGGAACTTTACAGCGTACCATCTTTTTTTATCTTCTGTAATTGTATCAGGAAGGATTTCCTTTACGCTTTCTACAGCAGCTTCTATATCTTTTGCAAAGATCTCACTAGGAAGTTTTACTTCCTTCTGCTTTGCAACTTTGATTGCTTCATCGATCAGTTCATCCAGACCTTTCTGCTTCAATGCTGAAATCTCAACAATTGGGCATCCGATCAGCATGGAAAGACGTTTTACATCAATCTTAATACCTCTCTTAGCGAGAAGATCGCACATGTTCAATGCGATTACAACCGGTACTCCTGTCTCAACAAGCTGTGTTGTAAGATACAGGTTACGTTCGATGTTAGTTGCGTCAACAAGGTCAACGATTACATCTGGATTCTCATTCAGAACGTAATCACGGCTGACAACCTCCTCAAGTGTATATGGAGAAAGGGAATAGATTCCCGGAAGGTCAGTTACTGTAACGTCTTCCTTTTTGTATTTCTTATTCTTGATCTTACCTTCTTTTTTCTCTACCGTTACTCCCGGCCAGTTTCCAACATACTGGTTTGCTCCTGTAAGAGCATTAAACAGTGTTGTCTTACCGCAGTTCGGGTTTCCTGCAAGTGCAATTGTGATTGCCATTACTCTCTTTACCTCCTTAAATTCTAGAATCTCTCATCAGATTTTTTGTATCTGTAGGCTTATTTAACCTCTACACACTGTGCATCTGCCTTTCTGACAGTAAGCTCGTATCCACGAACTGTAATTTCAACCGGATCACCAAGTGGTGCAACTTTTCTGATAAAAAGTTCACTTCCTTTTGTTATTCCCATATCCATAATACGGCGTTTGTAAGCACTGTCTCCTTCGATTTTTGTAACTACAACAGTAGTTCCTACTTTTGCATCACCTAAAGTCATAACACATACTCCTTTCTTAATTTACTCATCACTTTTTCAGCGTCTCAATCAGATCATGATATGGCGCGCCATATCAGCATTTACTGCTACTCTCGAATCTTTAATATTAACAATAACGTTACCGCCAATTGCGGATAGTACGATCACTTCTGCTCCGGGCACAAATCCAAGATTCGCAAGAAAACGCTTTGTCTCATCATTTCCGCTTACTCTCTTAATTGTATTGGTTTCGCCAATGTTGGCCATTGTAAGTGGCATAATCTCACGCTTCTTTCTTAAATGATATTAGAATCCATTCTCATTTGATATAGATTATTAAAAACAGTTGAGATTGATAATTTTTTTCATTTTCTCTCCTGTTCGTAAGTTAGTATATGCTAATCTTTATTAGTTGTCAATGACTAATTTGCAGTTTTTCTATTTTTTTCTGTTCAACGCCATTCCAAATCTATGTGGAATTTGTCTGGCAAATTATTTGCTGTGAGGAATAAATTATGATATACTAAGCAAAGACATGAAATTTCACTGTAAATAGTGATACAGATAAATTATAATTTATATAGAGGAGGCCATTACCTATGCATGTAAATGAATCATCTGAAAATTATCTGGAGACAATCCTCATGTTAAGCAAGAAGCTTCCTGTCGTACGTGCCGTCGACATTGCAACAGAGCTTAACTTTAAGAAATCAAGTGTCAGTGTAGCTATGAAAAAGCTCAGAGAAAGCGAACATATTATTGTATCTCGTGAGGGCTATATTACATTAACAGAATCCGGACAGGCGATTGCTGACATGATATATGAACGTCACACACTTCTCTCTTCCTGGCTTGAGAGACTCGGAGTTGACCCACAGATTGCCGCTGATGATGCTTGTCGTATGGAGCATGTGATCAGTGAGGAAAGTTTCAACGCAATTAAAAAACATATTGTTTCTCACTCTTAATGGACTAAAAATGCCGAAACACACTCTTTTTGAGATATGTTCCGGCATTTTTCTTTGTTTTTTACGGAGTTGGTGGGATTCGAACCCACGTGCCCCGGAGGGCTAACGCATTTCGAGTGCGCCCCGTTATGACCACTTCGATACAACTCCATATGATATTTTCTGCCTTGACAGACATCTTTATAATTATAGCATTTCTTCTTGAAAAATCAAGTGATAATTCCTCTTAAAAATTTAAATCCATTTGAAGTTTAACGTTGCAAATGCAATGAATACGTATATAATAAATATGATATCAAAAACAGGCTCTTCCTTCTTATCTATATAACTTTTTAAGGGGGACTCTCATGAACCACAATACACTCGTAATTGAAATCAAATCTACACTTGATAAACTTATCGCTGCCAGAACTAGTCTTGGTTATGATTACATTGTGTATGGATTGCTCTTGATAAACGAGGATCAGACTCGTGTATCCAATATTACCAAAGCTTTGTACATCGATATTGCTGCCCATTATGAAACCAGCTGGTCTTGTGTAGAAAAAAACATCCGCAATACTGTCAATGCAATCTGGACCTCAGAAAACAGGACTATTCTCGAAACGATTTTCAACAAAACCTATACTGACAGAAAACCAACAAACAAGGAATTTTTTGAGTATTTATATGATTTCATTTTTCTGTCACAGGAAAACATATCAACTCAATCAGAAGAAATTACATCGTCAATACTCTGTCCTGTCTGTAATAATAAATGTCAGGTTGTCGAAAGTATGATTTCTTTCGTAGCCAAGCGACTTCAGCCCGAACCTGATTGTACTCACGTATGACACCTAATCCAAAAAGGATTTTAAAATAAATCAAACCGGAATTCTTATATGATCCGGTTCTTTCAAAAGGACCTCCCTTCAATCACCGGGAAGCCCTTTTTATATCTGAAATAATTATAACTTTTCTCTTTCTTCCATAATCCAGTCCATCACTCTCTCAATTCCTTCTCCCGTCTTCGCGCTGACCGGAAGAACAACTGCATTTGGATTTAATTTCAGAATCCGTTCTTTCGCAACTTCGAAGTCAAAATCAAAATACTCCAAAGTATCTATTTTATTGATCAACACCAGATCACTTACCTGAAACATCAGCGGATATTTTAGCGGTTTGTCATCCCCTTCCGGCACACTAAGAAGCATCACGTTCTTATGAGCACCTGTGTCAAACTCTGCCGGGCACACCAGATTCCCGATATTTTCAAGAATTAACAGATCCAGATTCTCTGTATCATATTCAAGCAATGCACGGGATACCATATCTGCATCAATATGGCACAATCCACAGTTATGGATCTGAATAGATTCTACTCCTGTCAGATCTGCGACTCTCTGTGCATCTAAACTGGTCTCAATATCTACATCCATCTCACCGATTCTCATCTGATCTTTCATTCTGTTGATCAATGCACTTAGAAGTGTAGTTTTCCCACTCCCTGGTCCGGACATAACATTTAAAAATAGTGTTCTCTGCGCACTCATTTTCTCGCGGATTGCCTTTGAAGTAGCATCATTATCCGCAAATACGCTTTCTTTAATCTCAATTACTCTGACTTTTCCCATATTCTTCCCCTTCATCTGTATGTTTATGCATTTATTTTCTCTATCTGTTCCAGCAGATAATCAGCCAGTTCTTTTACACCCTTGCCTGTCTTTGCAGAGATATAAAAAATCTTAATCTGTGGGTTCAGCCTTCTTGCACATGCCTCAACATAGTCTTTTCGAAAATCAAAAACAGGTAGTGCATCGATTTTATTTATTACCAACACATCTGACACTTCATACATCAGCGGATACTTGGCCGGCTTGTCATCTCCTTCTGGAACTGAAAGAATCGTCAGATTAAAATTCGCCCCTGTATCGAACTCGGCCGGACAAACCAGATTACCGATATTCTCAAGCACAACAAAATCCAGCTCGTCTCTTTCAAATGCTCTTATTCCCTGCCGTGTCATATCTGCATCCAGATGGCACATTCCTCCGGTATGCAGCTGAATCGATGGGATCCCCGCTTCGATCAATGTATTCGCATCCACATCAGAATCAATATCTGCTTCCATCACACCCCACTTGATCTTTCCATCGAAATAAGGTTTCAATGCCAGAAGCGTACTTGTCTTTCCGCTGCCCGGACTGGACATCAGATTCATCAGACAAGTCTTCTGCGCCTTTAATTCCTGACGCAGTACCTGTGCATCTGCATTGTTGTCTTCCAGAATTGTCTCTTTTAATTCTATTATTTTTGCTTTTTCCATACGTTCTCCCCTCGGTGTCGGACACCGTTCTTTTTCTTTTGCCACTCACATTATTATATCAAAAAGACATGATTTTGTACAATTTTTATAATGTCTTTCTTACATCTCTGTGATATAATTCTATTAGATACAACTAACGTAAACTATTCTTTTCTAATATATGTGAGTTTTATCTATCTTGTTAGAAGCCAGGGTATTCCTAACTAAGATAAACTCAATTCTCACACAAGACAGGAGGCTGACTATGTTTTTATCCTTAACTAATATCAAAAAATCCTTTGGACAAGGCGACAGTCGTGTAGAAGTCTTAAAAGGCATTGATCTATTGATTAAAAAGGGGGAATTCTGTGTTCTTCTTGGACCTTCCGGCTCGGGAAAATCAACTTTATTGAATATCATCGGTGGCATTGACCGTGCGGACAGTGGTCAGATCATAATTGAAGACGAGCTGATGGAAAAAATGACTGCAAAACGTCTTAGTCAATACCGAAGAAAACATCTTGGATATGTTTTCCAGATGTATAATCTGATTCCCAATCTTACTGTGCGCGAAAATATTGAAGTCGGTGCTTACTTAAGTGATCACGCGTTAGATGTAGATGAACTTCTTGATACCCTTGGTCTTTCTGCACATCAGAAGAAGCTGCCGAATCAGCTCTCTGGTGGCCAGCAACAACGTACTGCCATTGGCAGGGCGATTGTAAAGAATCCGGATATTCTGCTCTGTGATGAGCCAACCGGTGCGCTTGATTATAAAACGTCGAAAGAAATACTGAAGCTGATTGAAACAGTCAATCAAAAGTACGGTAATACAGTTGTAATGGTAACACACAATGATGCAATTAAGGATATGGCAGACCATGTTGTCCGAATTCGTGACGGTATGGTACGAAAGAATTACCTGAATGACCACAAAGTCACTGCCCAGGATCTTGACTGGTAAAGGAGGCAACAGACAATGAAAAATCCATTAAACAAACGTCTCCCCAGAGAATTTCGGAAAGACTTTGGTAAATATCTTGTCATTTTCCTTCTTCTTGTAATAACCATTGGTTTTGTCTCCGGATTCCTTGTTGCCGATGGCAGCATGATCAAAGCTTATAATGAAGGGGTTGACAAATATAATACAGAAAACGGACATTTCCGCACTTCTGAAAAAATGAATGATGCACAAATTCAGTCTATAGAAGAAAATGGTATCCGTATCTATGACAATTTCTATCTGGAACAAGATTTAACAAATGACAGTACGATGCGTATCTTTGAAAGCCGGGATCAAGTGAATCTTGCCTGCCTCATGGAAGGAGAATTTCCAAAAGCGGCAAATGAAATCGCCATCGATCGTATGTATGCTGACAACAATAAGATTTCCATCGGAGACACACTGAAAAGTGGTACACAGAGCTGGAAAGTAACAGGATTCATTGCTCTTCCGGATTACAGCTGTCTTTTTCAGAACAACAACGATTCCATGTTTGATTCTGTCAAATTCGGAATTGGAGTTGTAACGTCCGAAGCATTTGAATCACTAGATTCTCCACTTGTAAAATACTGCTATGCGTGGAAATACAATGATGAACCTACGACAGAGAAAGAAGAAAAAGAAGTATCCGATGATCTGATGAAAGCAATCAACAAGGAGGTTTCTCTGGAAGAATTCGTTCCGCGTTATCTCAACCAGGCAATCACATTTACTCGGGATGATATGGGAAGCGACCGCGCAATGATGATCGTATTTCTTTATATCGTAATTGCGATCATGGCTTTTGTCTTTGGCATTACAATCAGCAACACCATTGCAAAAGAGTCGAATGTCATCGGAACTCTTCTTGCCAGTGGCTACACAAAAAATGAGCTGATTCGGCATTATATGGCGATGCCGATTCTTGTCACACTGATTGGTGCTTTGATTGGAAACATTCTCGGTTATACGATCATGAAAGATATCTGCGCCGGCATGTATTACGGAAGCTACAGTCTTCCAACATATGTAACCGTCTGGAACGCAGAAGCATTTCTGCTTACTACGATCATTCCGATCTTGCTAATGCTTCTCGTCAATTACACGGTACTTCGCAGAAGACTATCACTTTCTCCTTTGAAGTTCCTCCGCAGAGACTTAAAAAGAAGACAACAGAAGCATGCATTATCACTGAGCAGAAGAATTCCATTTTTCAGTCGTTTCCGACTGCGTGTGATTTTCCAGAATGTCAGCAATTACCTTCTGCTGTTCCTCGGAATCTTATTTGCAAACCTTCTGTTGATGTTCGGTCTGCTCTTCCCTGCTGTACTCGATCATTATCAGACTGTTCTAAAAGATAATCTGCTTTGTAACTACCAGTACATTTTGCAGATACCGATCAACGCCATGGACGAAGATCATAAACTTGAAAGTCTTGTAAATATGCTCTATTTTCAGCACGAGGTAGAAACTGATAACCCTGATGCGGAGAAATTCAGCGCTTATTCACTGAAAACAACAGATAAGAAATATAAGGAAGAGGAAATCCTGCTCTATGGACTTGCAGATAACAGCCACTATCTTCCAATTGATTTTCAGGAAACTGTATCTGACAAAGATGTTTCAAAGAAAGAGGATGCTTCTGATGCAACTCCTGCATACATCTCTTCTGCTTATGCAGATAAATATCTTCTGGATATCGGTGATGAAATCACTTTAAAGGAAGCTTATGAAGATGATACATACACGTTTTCTATTGAAGGAATCTACGATTATGAAGGTGGTCTGACCGTTTTTCTTCCACAGGATACGCTCAATGAACTGTTTGACCTTGGTTCCGATTACTTCAGTGGTTATCTCTCAGACAGCGAGATCACAGATATTAACCAGAAATATATCGGTTCAATGATTGACCTTGACAGTCTGTCTAAGATTTCCAGACAGCTAAATGTTTCGATGGGAAGCATGATGTACCTGTTAGACGGATTTTCAATTGTGCTTTTCATGATTCTGATCTATCTTTTGTCAAAGATCATTATCGAAAAGAATGCACAGTCGATCTCTATGACAAAAATATTAGGATACTCTGACCGGGAGATCAGCAGTCTGTATCTGCTGTCTACAACCATTATGGTCGTGATCTTCCTGCTTCTGAGTTTTCCGATTGAAACAGTTCTTATGAAAGCGCTCTTCCGAGGAATTATGATCAGCAGTATTTCCGGTTGGATTCCGTTGTATATTGATCCGGTCCTGTATGTAAAAATGTTTCTGCTAGGATTCGGAACTTACCTACTTGTTGCATTGATCGAATACCGCAGGATCAAGAAAGTACCTATGGATCAGGCATTAAAAAATATTGAATAATCGTGACTGTACCTGCATCTGCTGCCTGCGAACGTTACTGTTCACACGATGTGCGACCAGCAACGCATCTCGCCATTTTAAATCGCCTTTGGTGATGGGGCGAGATGCATTCAAGCCAAAACATGCATCCTCCGTGTCAATCAGCAAAGTGATTGACACGGGAGTGAACAATAACCTGCAAACTTCTAAGTTAGGCATAACAGTGCAGGTACCATTTGAAAGGAGGATTTCTCGTGAAAAGAAAACTATTACAAAAATTAGTTCCCGGTCTGTGTGCCAGTCTTGTCCTGGTTTCTGCCACAAGTCTGACCGGATGCTCAACTGACACCAAAACAGCTACTACTGCTTCAGATGCTGACAAATCAGAAACGGTATATGTAAAAGCTGATGCAAGCGGAACGATACATGAGATCAAAGTCCAGACAGACTTGAAAAATAACGGAACATCAAATGAAATCAAAGACTTCTCAACTCTGAAAGACATAAAAAATACGAAAGGAAATGAGTCCTTCACCCAGTCCTCTGACGGAACGATTACCTGGGAAAACAAAGGGGATGATATTCATTATGAAGGTACTTCTACAGAAGAACTTCCTGTGAATGTAAAAATCAGTTACACACTGGATGGAAAATCTATACAACCGGAAGATCTCTCCGGAAAAAGCGGCAAACTTGGAATTCGTTTTGATTATGAAAATACTACCGAAGAAAATGTAACCGTAAATGGTGAAGAGATGACTTCTCCGGTTCCATTCGCAGTGATCTCCGCCATGATTCTTCCGGAAGATACTGCTTCTAATATCCAGGTAACAAATGGTAAAATATTTACAATGAATGACCAGAACGTCGTTGTCGGTTATGCCTGCCCGGGACTTAAGGACAGTCTGAAGCTTACTGATTATGAACCTACGGAAGATATCTCTATCCCAGAATCAGTGGAAGTAACTGCAGATGTAACAGATTTTGAGATGGACTTTACTGCGACTGTGGTCTCCTCCGGTCTGTTTGAAGATCTGGAAGAGGATTCCTTTGACGATATGGAGGATGCAGCTGACAGCCTGCAGGAACTCGGAGATGCATCCGGCAAACTTGCTGACGGAGCAGCGCAACTGCTGGGCGGCGCTTCTACTTATCAAAGTTATCTTGGGCAATATGTAGACGGTGTCTCACAACTTGCCGAAGGATCAGACGCTTTAGATAACGGTGTAACCGCACTTAATGAAAATTCCGGAAAGCTGGTTGCAGGTGCTTCTTCTCTTCAAAATGGTCTTGAACAGCTGAATTCTGCTCTCTCTGGCCAGATAAACACGGATTCTGGTTCTCTTCCGTCTGCTGAGACACTTTCATCACTTCAGGGACAGATCAACTCACTCAACCAACAGCTGGATTCTGTTGATTCCTCTCTTGCAGAGGCGAAATCCTCCTTCGCATCCGTCAACTGGGATACTCTGAAATCTTCTATCACAGAAGATGCAAAAGAACAGTCCAAAACTGCTGCGACAGATGCTGTCCAGTCTGCGATCGATCAGATTGTTTCTGAAACTGCCTCAGATTCAGAATTATCAGAAGAATCTAAAGATGCTGTCAACGATAAGATGTCACAATTAAAGAATGAAATAAATGATACGATTGCATCTGCAATTGATCAGAACCTTGATCTTTCTTCTTCCTCCACAGATATTGATCAGCTGAAATCCGCCACGGAAGGAACATTAAACAGCCTGACGGAACTGATTGCTTCCTGCCATACTACGCTTGACCAGATGTCTTCCGGTGCCGGTTCCTTTGCTGAGACAATGCAGAGTCTTTCTTCTCTCAGTGAGACATTAAAGACTTTACAGAACTCACTTTCTGCTTTATCTGCCGGCAGTTTACAGCTCACTCAGGGACTTACCTCTTTCCAAAAGGGAATCAGTCAATTATCTAAAGGCAGCTCAACGCTCTCTCAAGGAGCTACTAAACTGGGCACAGCCAGGAAAGAGCTAAAAGAAGGATACACAACCCTTGCCGAAGGAATCTCTTCTCTCTCTGAAGGACTTACTCTCTTTGATAAAGAAGGAATCCAGGAACTTGAAAAACTAGGCGGGGATGATCTGAAGAATCTCTCCAAAAGAATGAAAGCGGTCAAAGAAGCGGACGCTGAATACGATAATTATGGCGGTAAGTTGGAAGAACAGACCGGGGAAGTACGGTTTATTATTGAGACAGATGGGATTGATTAAGAAGAAGGCTTTGGGTCATTTCTATTGACCCAAAGCCTTCTCTCTATAATTCTTTTTCTACATTCCACTGCCTGCCCAAAACTCCATCTAGTTGTATTTTTAGGTTTACAAACTCCACTTCCACTTTCAATAATATCCTTCGCTTCTAATTCTGCAAATTTTTTATCTGCTTCAGCTTTAGCCCGGTTGTTTTCAATAATTTGTTCCCTCAAATTCTTTTCGAATTCCTCTGGTGTAATATCTATCTTTTGCTGTTTCTCCATTGAATATACGCAAAATTCTTCCGAGTTCATAAAATGAATATCCATCGAATACTCTTTATTCAATTTATCAATCACTGCCTGATACGGATCTTCTGATGCTGCACTTACAGAAATAGCTGTAAAAATACTTAAAACCAATGCCATAAAAGTTACCATTAATTTAATTTTTATTTTCATATTCTACCTCCAAAACATATTTTTATTTCCAAACAGTAATTTACTTTTTTAGTGTAACAATACATTTTCCATTTACTAATTCAAATTTTATAACCTCCTCATATGAAATTTCTTTATTTTCATTGTAAACTACTATTTCAAATTCACATTCGTTCACACAATTTGGACTACTATTTGTCAACTTCTCATTTTCACCACTATAAATTTGTTCAAATATATTTGACTCGGGAATCCAATATATTTTTTCCCCTTTTTGGTAAATTGTAAAAATACTATTTTCTTTTTCTAATGACTTGCAATTATACATGTAATTCTCTGGTATATCTATCTGAAAAATATAACCATTTCCTACCGGCGTTTCCATCAATTTTAAAGTTTCTTTATGTTCTGGTATTAAAACAGAACCTTTCTCATTTCCATCTTGCGTCATCGCATAAACTGTAATTATTGATTTATTTTTTTGCAAGATATTTGTAAACACACACAAAAAAACTATGGCAGTTGCAACTATCCCCGTTGTAATTCTCTTTATGTGAATTTTCTGTTTCAAATTTTTTCTTCTTTCAATCCCATCAAAAATTCTCTGTTTGGATTCTTCAGTAAATTCAATTCCAGTCACAGCACTTTTAATTGAATTTTTATCCACACTCATTCACTCCCAACTTCTTTTTTAATAATTTCCGACCTCGTTCCAAACGCTTTTTCACAGTCGATTCCGTAATTTTCAAAATCTTACTTATTTCAAAGCATTTATATCCTTCTACATAATATAATAAAAGCACTTCCTTATATTTAGATGGTAATTCTAAAAGGATAGCAAGTATCTGATTATCTATACTATCCTCAGGATATGTAGTCTTAATTGTTTCGATATTTATATATGGATGTTGTTTATAGAAACGCAATTTATCTTTACAAAGATTTATTGTAACTCTAATTAACCATGCCTTTTCATGTTCATAAGTTTCAAAAAGAGGCTTTTTTGTCATATATTTTATTAATACATCTTGCACTGTATCTTCTGCATCATACGTATTTTCAAGCATTACGATACATATTTTATATAGCATTTCTCCATATTTCTGAAACATCTCCTCAACTGAAGCTTGTTCAAGCATACCTTTCACATTCCTCTCCCGATATCCTACTCAATTCCTTTTATAATAAAACGTTTCAAAATTTAAAAAAGTGACAAATTTAATCAAATATTTTTTCCTACCGTATCGACATAATATCCTCTGCACCAAAAATGTCTGTTACCATATTTATACATGAAAAATCTCCGTCATTCTACAACAGAACAACGGAGATTTCAAAGTAACATATTTTCTTTTACTCTTTTACAATCCAACTGCCAGTTTTCTTTGAACCAACTCTCTCTAATCGTCCTAATTTAGACAACTCTTTAATCATTCTCTGAACAGCGCTTCTCGACAAAGAGACTCGTTCAATAATTTCTTTTTGCGTAATTGTTGGATTATTGCGCAACATATCAAGGAGCATTTTCGTATGCGGTACGGATTTTACTTACGCTCTTTACTTTTCTTGAAAAAGTACTATACTTATTTATGGTTTAAATCAGTTCTATTATGAAAGACTTTACAAGAATACGGAGATAATTTTATGACCATCAGTATACTTCTCATGAAACAAATTGCACAGCTTTTTCTTATGATCTTTATGGGATACTTAATTGTAAAAACAGGTATTGTTGAGGATACCGACAGTAAGGTATTATCCAAAATCATCCTCTATCTGGTCATCCCTTGTGTAATTATAAACGCTTTTCAAGTTGATTATACCTCTGACACTGTGAAAGGATTATTGTTAGCTTTTATAGCATCTGTAATCACTCAGATCATTCTTCTTATTGTTATTTCTGCTTTAGGAAAACTTTTTCACTTGAATGAAGTAGAAATTGCCTCTATCTATTACTCTAATTCTGGTAATCTGATCGTACCAATCGTAACTTTTATCTTAGGAAAAGAGTGGGTATTATATGGATGTGTATTCATGAGCGTGCAACTCGTTTTTATATGGACTCACTGTAAGAAAATTATCAGCCAAGAGGCTTCTTATGACTGGAAAAAGATTGTCCTCAATATAAATATGATTTCTATTTTTATTGGAATCCTGCTATTCTTTACAAAAATCCATTTACCGGAAATCATAAATGATTCGATAAGTTCTGTCGGTAATATGATTGGACCAGCAAGCATGATCGTAACAGGTATGCTTTTCGCCGGTATGGATCTGAAACAGATTTTTACAAATAAAAAAGTTTATTTTATCTCTGTTCTTCGGTTAATCGTATTACCTATATTTGCACTGATTCTGATTAAATTAAGCCATCTCGCTGCTTTTTCAGCAGATGGAGATAAAATCATGCTCATTGTATTTCTTGCAATCATTACTCCATCTGCCTCAACTGTAACCCAGATGTGTCAGGTATACGGAAATGATTCTCAATATGCCAGTGCGATCAATGTTGTTACAACACTGTTTTCTATTGTTACCATGCCGCTTTTAGTGATGCTATTTCAAATGTTTTAGCTATGAAATTCTTCCATTCTCCATTTCATATACCACATCTGCCACGTTCATTGTGGATACTCGGTGGGATACCAGAACAACGGTTTTCTTTCTGGCTGATTCTTTTAATGATTTCAAAATGATTCCTTCGTTCAGCGAGTCCAGATTGCTGGTTGGCTCATCCATCAGAATCATCGGTGCATCGTGAAGAAATGCTCTTGCAATTCCGATTCTCTGTTTCTCACCGCCGGACAACGTGTCACCCAGTTCTCCAACTTCTGTATCGTATCCTTTCGGAAGTGTCATTATGAAATCGTGGATAGACGCTTTCTTTGCAGCTTCCATAATCTCTTCTCTGGATGCTCCCGGCTTTGCGATGGCGATATTGTTTGCAATCGAATCATGGAACAGGTGTGTTTCCTGTGTTACGTAACTTTCCATATCTCTCAGATGCCTGGTTGGAATCTTGCGGACATCTGTACCGTCTACCGATACCCTTCCATCCTGCACATCCCAGAACCGCATCAACAGTTTTAAGAGTGTAGATTTTCCGGAACCGCTCGCACCATGAATCCCTGTGATCTTACCCGGCTGTAATTTCAGTGAATAGTTATCTAAAATAACCTCATTATCGCGGTCCAGGCCGTCCTCTGCCCCAGGGCACCTTCCCGCCCTAGCGGGCTCCCCTTGTCTGTCTCCTTCGGAGCCATTCACCTTATAAGCAAATGTTACGTTCTCTGCCTCTGCTCCTGTAAATTCATGTTCCATGCTCTCTGCATTGGAAGTTTCCACATCACCCGGAATCTCTTCCACAAGCGGTGTCTCTTCCAGAAGGGAAAGGACACGTTCCCCACTTGCCAGTGTCTGGTTCAGATTGTTAGACAAGCTTGATAATGCCACTACCGGTCCGAAAGAACCCATCATTGCGATGGTACAGGTTAAGATTCCCTCGAATCCCATCGTGCCTTTGTCATACAGCCAGATCGTCAGTGCCAGCATTCCAAAAGATGCAAGCAGAATAACCATGTTCGTAAATGAACGCTGTGAGCCTTCCATTTTGCTTAAATCTTCCTGCATTCCTGCAAGGTTTTTAGAACGCTCTGTCATATGCTCTTTTCTCTTTTCACCCTGTCCGTACTGGATGGTCTCGTCCAGTCCACGTAAGGAATCCAGAACAAAACTGTTCAGTTCTCCGAAGTTTGTCCGAAATTCCATTCCTTTCTGACTGCCACGTTTTCCATTCCACATCGGGATAGCTACACCGACAATCAGATAAGCTGCCAGTGCAAGCACGCCTGCTAGCCAGTGATATCTTCCAATAAAAATCACCATAATAATCGAGGTCAGTGTTGCAATTGCAATCGGGGAAATGGTATGTGCATAGAACACTTCCAGTAATTCAATATCTGTTGTAATAATAGAGATCAGGTTTCCCTTATCCCGTCCTTCCAGTTTTGCCGGGCAGAGCTTTCTCAATGCCGCAAACACTTTGTGACGGATGATTGCCAGCAGTTTAAATGCAATAAAATGATTACAATACTGTTCCACATAATGCAGGATTCCACGAAGCACTGCAATTACGATCATGACTGTGATAATCGTTTTTACCGGGGTAAATACCAGCCACATATTATCCACCGGAACAATCATTCCGGCTACTCCTGTCAGAAGTCCATGCACGATCACCTGTCCTGCCAGTATCGTCAGGAAGATTGCACACAAATACCCCAATGTTCCAAGGATAATGGCTGCCAGCATGATATGGAGCAGGGGTTTTACTAACCCGATCAGGCTTCCCATGATCTGAATGGCACTTCTGCGTTTTGTTGTATTGGTTTTTTCACTCATTATGCCACTCCTCCTTTTCCATAGTTTTCCAGTGCCATCTGGCTTTCATACAGATGTCTGTAGGCACCATTCTGCTTCATCAGTTCGTCATGCTTTCCGCTTTCCTTGATTTCTCCGTCTTTTAAGAAATAAATCTTGTCAGACTTCACAACATTTGCCAGTCTGTGGGAAATCAGAAGCACCGTCTTTGTCTTTGCCAGTTCGTGAATCACATTCATGATCAGTTCTTCACTTTCCACATCAATATTAGATGCGGCTTCATCGAAAATATAAACCGCACTGTCTGTCCGAAGCAATGCTCTGGCAATCACCAGTCTCTGGCACTGACCGCCGGACAGGTTGCTTGCTTTTTCCAGCAACTGTGTCTGTAAGCCATCCTGTGTCTGCAAGAACCCTAAGAGATTGACTTTCTGAAGGACAGCTTCCATCTCTTCTTTCGTTG
>OLRB01000107.1_pt1 | contig 79157 bp, 69 predicted proteins | sample 1672751 | NCBI WGS metagenome assembly OLRB01 (sample SAMEA3136720, study PRJEB25190) | human gut metagenome | biome: human gut; feature: human-associated habitat; material: faeces | place: Austria | collected 2013
TGTTTCCTTCAAGGACTGAGAGGCCGCTTCCCCAGTTAATAAATTAAATCCCAATTTACTTTTTGGCTTCCAGCCTCTCCGTCCAAAGCTTATCTGCCATTTTGGTCCACGCTTCGGCATAAGGTTTGCATTTATCGCAGAGATGCTGTACATCTTCCGGTGACTGTGGGTCGGTAGAGTGGGCACCGGTCTCTTTTACCATCTTTGGTAAGCATTCCGGATTCTCAAGCATTGGACATGGGCGCAGCATATTGTCATTGAATGGCTGTCCTTTTCTGTATGCCTGGAAGATCGGACTCTTTAATGCATCCAGAAGACTGACTTCATGAATATTTGCATTTGAATAATGAATGAATACGCAAGGATCTACATCTCCCGCTGCATTGATATGTAGGTAATAGCGACCGCCTGCGATACATCCACCGATATATTCGGCATCGTTCTGGAAGTCCAGGCTAAAGATTGGTTTGGAACTTCTGAACGCACGAATACGTTCGTATACAGCTTTTCGTTGTTCCGGATTCGGCATGAGTTCCGGAGCAGCATCATTTCCAACAGGCATATAATGGAAGAACCAGATGAACAATGCACCTGCTTCAATGATCATGTCATAGAATTCTTCACTTGTGATATCTTTGTAGTTTACGCTTGTGTAGCAGGTAGAGATACCGAATGGAAGATTATGATCCTTTAATAACTGCATGGCATGCTTTACTTTTTCAAATACACCCGGACCACGCCGTCCGTCATTGGCCGTCTCGAATCCTTCCAGACTGATTGCAGGAACGAAATTCTTAACTCTTAACATTTCCTGACAGAACTCTTCATCAATCAATGTACCATTTGTGAAAGATAAGAATTCGCAGTCAGGATGACGTTCACAGATCGTAATAATATCTTTTTTTCGTACCATAGGTTCTCCGCCGGTATAGATATACATATATGTACCAAGTTTCTTTCCCTGTGTTATGATATCATCGATTGTTTCAAGAGAAAGATTTAGTTTGTGTCCGTATTCAGCGGCCCAGCATCCGGTACAGTGCAGATTGCAGGCTGAAGTCGGATCTAATAAAATCGCCCAAGGAACATTACAGTCTTCTTTTTCCTCAGTTTCCTTCTGAAGGGCAGAACCTTTCAAAGAAGCATTAACGATAAAGTTTGTAAAGAAAGTTTTTCGTACTTCCGGATCCAATTCCCATACTTTTGTAGCAAGTTCATACCAGTTTCCCTTTTCGGCGATTCCCTGGCGGATCGCATTACGCTGACCTGCATACCAGCCTTCCGGAGCAGCCTTGTCAACAATGCTCATGACTTTTGGAATATTTGTTTCAGGATCTTTATCCATGTACTTAAGTGCTGCCTGAATAGCGGAAGCAAAGGCGGCGTTTTTGATTGTGTCTATAACATTCATAATGTTACCTCCTCATCTTACTGTATTATATTCTTTATGCAGTTACCTTATCTTAAAACTTTTGATTTCCAGATTCAAGCAAATGCGACATTAATCCTATATTGTCGTTTTTTTGACAAAAAAGGAAAAAAGTATCATAAATAACGATAAAAGATTCAAAACTTAAATTGTACTTATAAAAAAACGAGAATTTTTAATTATACTTATAAAAAGGGGTGGAAAAATAAGACGGTTTTATATATAATAAGGATAGAAACGTTCAAAAACACAAACGAAAAGGAGATGTATTCATGGAAATGTTATCAATCGAGAAGGAACTGCAGGGCAATTCTTACCCGGGACGTGGCATTATTATAGGAAAGAGTGCAGATGGGACCAAAGCTGTAACTGCTTACTTTATTATGGGAAGAAGTGAGAACAGCCGTAACCGTGTGTTTGTAGAAGAAGGGGAAGGCATCCGCACACAGGCATTTGATCCATCCAAACTGACTGATCCAAGCCTGATCATTTATGCACCGGTACGAGTACTTGGCAACAAGACGATCGTAACCAACGGAGATCAGACAGATACCATCTACGAGGGCATGGACAAGCAGCTTACATTTGAACAGTCACTCAGAAGCCGTGAATTCGAACCAGACGGACCGAACTACACACCTAGGATTTCAGGTGTTATGCATATTGAAAACGGAACTTTTAACTACGCAATGTCAATCTTAAAGAGCAACAATGGTAATCCGGAAAGCTGCAACCGCTATACATTTGCATATGAGAATCCTGCAGCAGGAGAAGGACATTTCATCCATACATACAAATGTGACGGCAATCCGCTTCCGAGCTTTGAAGGAGAACCAAAACTGATCGCAATTCCGGATGCTATGGATGCATTTGCCGACAGCTTATGGAACAGCCTGAATGCGGACAACAAAGTATCATTATTCGTACGCTATATTGATATCGCGACAGGTACATATGAGACAAAGATCATCAATAAGAACCAGTAAGAGGAATTGATAAGGAGAAGAGATATGAACGAATTAGAACTGAAATATGGATGTAATCCGAACCAGAAACCTTCCAGAATCTATATGGAAGACGGAAGTGAACTGCCAATCAAGGTTCTGAATGGAAGACCGGGATATATCAATTTCCTGGATGCATTTAACGGATGGCAGCTTGTAAGTGAGTTAAAGAAAGCAACCGGACTTCCGGCAGCTACATCATTCAAGCATGTATCTCCTGCAGGTGCCGCAGTCGGACTTCCACTGAGTGATACGCTTGCAAAGATCTACTGGGTAGATGATCTCGGAGAATTATCTCCGCTTGCATCTGCATACGCAAGAGCAAGAGGCGCAGACCGTATGTCTTCTTTCGGAGATTTTATTTCTCTGTCTGATGTATGTGACGTGGATACTGCCAAACTGATCAAACGTGAAGTATCCGATGGTGTGATCGCTCCTGGATATGAACCGGAAGCGCTGGAAATCTTAAAAGCAAAGAAAAAAGGAAACTACAATGTAATCCAGATCGATCCAGATTATGTACCGGCTCCGATCGAACACAAGCAGGTATTCGGTGTTACATTTGAGCAGGGAAGAAATGAATTAAAGATTGACGATGATTTCTTCTCAAATATCGTGACAGAGAACAAAAAACTGACAGAGCAGGCTAAGATTGATCTGGCAATCTCTATGATTACATTAAAATATACACAGTCCAACTCTGTATGTTTCGTAAAAGACGGACAGGCAATCGGTATCGGTGCAGGACAGCAGTCCAGAATCCATTGTACACGTCTTGCAGGAGGCAAAGCAGATAACTGGTGGCTCAGACAGTCACCGCAGGTTATGAATCTTCCATTCGTAGATGGAATCAGACGTGCAGACAGAGACAATGCGATCGATCTCTATATGGGAGACGATTACATGGACGTGCTTGCAGACGATGCATGGCCGGCAATCTTCAAAGAAAAACCGGAAGTATTCACAAGAGAAGCCAAGAGAGAATGGCTGGACAAACTGACCGATGTTGCACTTGGCTCAGATGCATTCTTCCCATTTGGGGATAATATCGAGCGTGCGCATAAGAGTGGTGTAAAATACATTGCACAGCCGGGTGGATCCGTACGTGATGACAATGTAATTGCAACATGTAATAAATATGATATGGTGATGTCATTTACCGGAATCCGTTTATTCCATCACTAATCGGGATATAATATAAGAGACACATCCTAAAGTTGATACTATATATGTCGCAGAAAGCGGGAAGGTTACGTAAGAGCGTAGCTTTCTCGTTTTTTATACAAATGAAGAAAAATGTAGCAGGATTCCGGCAGCTATCCGGCATTTATTTCTTCAAAAATAATTCTAAATAGGCTAAAATAGGAGAAAAGAAAGAAGGTGATGCAATGTCAGTGATAGAATTATTGATCGTATCCATTGGATTATCGATTGATGTATTTGTAGCAGCGGTCTATATGGGGGCTGGATTTTCAAAAATCAGATGGAAGAATCTGATTCTTCTGAGTATCCTGTTTGGCGGTATCCAGTTAGGAACACTGGTCTTGGGCAATCTGATCACATTACTTCCATTATTGTCCATTACCAGGACGAAGACAGCGGCTGACAGATGGGAAGGTCTGACGGTACTGATCTTTGCTGCAATCGGAATCTATATGATTATCAAAGGAATAAAGAAAAAGAGCGTACTGGAACGGAGAAAAGACGAGGTTGAATGGAAGAAAACAACGCTTCTGGCCATGGTGACAAGTGTGGATGCATTCTTTGTCGGAATGGGGCTCGGTTTTTTAGATACAGCGATGATTGAGGAGTCACTGGTGTTATTTCCGGTAACGGTTCTGGAAGCCGTGATTGGTATATTTGCAGGATACAGATTGGGATTGAAAGAAAACAGGCGTGCATACTGGATTGGAGGAGTTCTCCTTTTACTTGCCAGTTTTGATGTGATTCTCCATTATTATATGTGAAAAATGGAGCAATTTGACAGTAGATTTTGTCGGATAACAGGACTATAATTATTTATTACAGAATATCCGAGATAAATTAGGTGATGAGATGGAGCGAAAAAGTGAATTGACAAAAGCACTATTGGGGGAAAAATTTAAAGAACTGGTAGCGAAAAAAGGATTTGAAAAACTGACGATCAAGATGATCACAGATGCAGCAGGGGTAATTCGCCCGACATTTTATAATTATTTTCAAGATAAATACGAAGTGATGGAATGGCTTTTGTGGGAAGATGTATTTAAAGAAGTCTCGAAGCTTATGGAGCAGGAACGTGGAATGGAGTCCTTAAAGCTGCTGTTCCGGAAATTTGAAGAAGATAAGACTTATTACGAAAAAGTATTTGAAGTGACCGGTCAGAATTCTTTTGAGGAGATGTTATATGGACGGATTTTTAATATGGAAGAAATTCTGGTAAAGCATCATCCGTTAAAACACTTAAGTAATATGCCACACGTCGACGAAAAGGTATTTCTGGAATTTCATGCAATATCATTGGTGAATGGACTGAAATATTGGCTTATCCGGGAAAGCAAAAATATTTCGGCGGGAGATGCAATGGAATTTTATCAGTATATGATGTCACATTCAATCCTGGATCTGTTGGACATTGAGAATACGGAGAAAAAATAAAGGGTTTCACTACACAGAGTGGAACCCTTTTCCTATAATCTCGCTGGTATTGGATATCAGTAAGAATGCACCAGTTGTATGAGCTTTTATGAAATTACGAAGCTTGATTGCTTCATTTGGACTAAGTACAGTCAGGATGATATATTTGTCATCGCCTGTGAAGGCACCCTGTGCGAGTACGATTGTTGCACCTCGTTTCAGGTCATTTTTGATAAATTCACAGATTGGTTCCGGCTCGCTGCATACCACGTGGAAATACTTCGAGCGGTTCAGACTTTCAATCAGACTGTCGATCAGTGTCGAACGCATCGTAAGACCGAGCAGTGAATAAAGACCCGTCTTAATGTCAAATACGAAGAAACCGGCGATTGTGAATAAGATATCGGAAGCAAGCAAGCCTTTTCCGATGTCAACGCTGGTGTATTTCTTCAATATCATGGCAATAACATCCGTGCCCCCGCTGGATGCTCCGATATTGAACAGAATGGCCGAACCGATGGCAGGAAGTACAATCGCGAAGATCAGTTCCAGCAATGGTTCGTTGGTAAGCGGGTGGCTCATTGGATAGATACGTTCCAGTCCGGACAGCGTGACAGAAAGTAGGATACTACTGTATGCAGTCTGTGCAGCAAATTTTTTTCCGAGAACGAAAAGCCCTATGATCAGAAGGAGCATATTCGCAATGAAGGAAAAATCACTGGCCGAAAGAGGAGTGAACTTGGCAACGAGTACCGCAAAACCGGTGATACCACCAAACGTGAAGTTGTTGGCGAACTTGAAAAAGTAGATACCCACTGCCATGATCAACGTACTGACAGTGAGTAATGTAAAGTTTTTTAAATGTTCTTTCATTTGAAAATTCCCCAGTTTTCCTTTTGTAATTATTAAATTTTTATATCCTCAATGATTGTAACGCTCATATATGGAAAAGTCAACGGATTGGTGATATATTATTAAGAGACAAACTATTCAGAAAAATGACGGGGAGGACAAGAAAAAATGAAACTTTTTTGGCAGAAGGCGGAAGTTCAGAAGTTTGAGCACGCAAAAGATTTTGCAGAAGAGTATAATATAGGAAAGAAAGACTTTATTCTTGCAAGTAAAAGCACGTATGAGGCGTATTTTGCAGCGCTTGGATTAGAGGCACATGTAGAATATAAAAGCAAATATGGAAAAGGTGAGCCTACGGACGAGATGATCGATGCATTACTGGCAGATTTCCGTAAGACAGACTGTGACAGAATTATTGCAATCGGAGGAGGAGCAGTTATCGATATGGCTAAGATCCTGGTGCTCGCAGGAGATTATAGTGCGGAAGAAATCTTTGGAAGAAAGGTTCCGCTTAAGAGAGCAAAAACGTTGATCGCAGTACCAACTACGTGTGGTGCGGGTTCTGAGGTCTCGAATGTATCAATCGCAGAATTTACAAAGCTGCATACCAAGATGGGGCTTGCTGTCGACGAGATTTATGCAGACCGTGCGGTATTGATTCCGGAATTGCTGACAGGACTTCCATATTCATTTTTTGCAACGAGTGCGATCGATGCATTTATCCATGCGATTGAATCTTATGTGTCTCCGAAAGCTACTTTGTATACACAGATGTTCAGTATGAAGGCAATGGAGATGATCATGGAAGGCTTCCGTAAAATTGCAGAACATGGAGAAGCATTCCGAATGAATCTGCTGGATGACTTCCTGACGGCAAGTAACCTTGCCGGAATTGCATTTGGCAATGCCGGAACGGGAGCGGTACATGCCATGTCTTATCCGTTAAGTGGTGTCTATCATGTTACACACGGAGAAGCAAATTACCAGTTCCTTACAGCGGTATTTGCAAAATATCAGGAATTAGATTCGGATGGAAGAATAAAGGAATTAAATAGTTTCTTAAGTAATGTTTTAGAGTGCGATGCAGACTTGGTATATGTGGAGATCGGAAAACTTTTGGATCAGATCATTGCAAGAAAACCATTGCATGAATATGGAATGAAGGAAGAAGAGATCGAGAGTTTTGCTAAGACTGTAGAAGAGACACAGCAGAGACTTCTGAATCAGAGTTATGTAAAACTGACATGGCAGCAGATGGCAGAGATTTATAAAGAACTGTATTAAAGGTTGAATGGTTTATTCCGCATCGGAACATACTATCCTTCATAAGAGGAGGATAGAAATAATGTATAAGTATTTACCCATTACGGATGTATACGCAAGAGAAATACTTGATTCAAGAGGAAATCCGACGATAGAAGTGGAAGTGCTGGCAGGAGATGAATTCTGCGGTCGGGCAAGTGTGCCATCCGGTGCATCGACCGGAAAGTATGAAGCACTGGAATTACGGGATAAAGAAGAACGGTACGGAGGGCTTGGCGTACAACAGGCAGCAGATCATGTTAATGCAAGGATTGCACCAGAAGTGATAGGTATGAACGTGTTGGATCAGGCGGCAGTCGATCAGACGATGATCAGGCTTGACGGGACAAAGAACAAGTCCAATCTCGGAGCCAATGCCATGCTTGGCGTGTCTCTTGCGACTGCAAGAGCAGCGGCCGGGGCGCTTGGACTGCCGCTGTATTCGTATCTTGGCGGTACGAATGTAAAGAAACTTCCGGTTCCGATGATGAATATCATGAACGGGGGAAGACATGCAGATAATACGATCGATATTCAGGAATTTATGATCATGCCTGTAGGTGCAGGAAATTTTAAGAATGGACTTCAGATGTGTGCAGAAGTATATCATGAACTGAAACAGCTTTTGAAACAGCTGGAATATAGTACTGCAGTGGGAGATGAAGGTGGATTTGCACCGGATCTTCATAATGCGGATGAAGTTTTACGCCTGATGGTAAAAGCGGTAGAGAAAGCAGGATACCAGCCGGGAAAAGAAGTTGCGATCGCACTGGATGTAGCTGCATCGGAATTGTATGATAAGAATTTTAAGAAATATGTTTTCGACGGTGAGGCGAAGAAAAAAGGGTACAAGATTGTCCGTTCAGCAGAAGAACTGATTGATTACTATGAGGAAATGATAGAAAAATATCCGGTTGTATCCATTGAAGATCCGTTGGATGAAGATGACTGGGAAGGATGGAAAACTCTGACAGACAGGCTCGGAGAGCGGGTGCAGTTAGTCGGTGATGATCTGTTCGTGACGAATACCCGAAGGCTTGCGAAAGGAATACGGAGAAAAGCAGCCAATGCGATACTGATCAAGGTAAATCAGATCGGGACTTTGACAGAAAGCTTTGAAGCAGTGAAGATGGCGCAGAATGCAGGATATAAGACTGTGATCTCACACCGGTCAGGAGAGACGGCAGATACCTTTATTGCAGATATTGCAGTAGCGGCAGAAGCAGGGCAGATTAAGACCGGGGCTCCATGCCGGTCAGAACGGGTGGAAAAATATAATCAATTGCTGAGGATTGAAGAAAGACTGGGAGATGTGGCTGAGTATCAGAACCCATTTGTACAAAAGACGGATGAGTTGAAAGATTCACTTGCCTTATAAGAAACCCTGTGATAAAATAAATGTGGTTTATCCGCAGGAGGTGTGAATAGTGGACATTTTAAAGATTGTATTAATGATAATATTTGCAATAGACTGTATCGCATTAACCATAGTCGTGTTAATGCAGGAAGGTAAGTCAGCAGGGCTTGGTGCCATTAGTGGTATCGCTGATACTTACTGGGGACAGAACAAGGGACGTTCTATGGAAGGTGCACTGGTGAAGTCTACAAAATTCCTTGCGATTTTGTTTATTGTACTGGCAGCAGTGTTGAATTTAAAAGTATTTGCATAGGATAGAGCATATTTTTAGAAGATGAAAGGGACACTCCTGTATGGGGGTGTCCCTTTTTCAACGATGCAGGAGAGTATATGAATATGAGTAAGAAATTTGATAAGAGAAAAAAAGTCGTCTATGACCTGATCTGCGACGATTTATATACACCGATGAAATTTAAGGAACTGGCCATGCTTCTGCGTGTGGCAAAAGAAGACAGGGATGAGCTGCGCCAGATACTGGAATCACTGGAACAGGAAGGAAAGATTTATCTTTCCAAGAGAGGAAAGTACTGTAAAGGACATGCAAAGCGTCTGACCGGTGTATTCCGTGCAAGCCTTAAGGGATTCGGTTTTGTTGTACTGGATGAAGATGGTTCGGCAGATGTATTTATCGGAGAAGATGATATCTGTGGGGCGTTCGACGGAGACCATGTCGAGATTGTGCTGACAAAAGAGCCGGAGGGAAGAAGCCGTGAAGGAAAGATTGTGAAGATCCTGGAGCGTGGACTTTCGAAAGTGGTCGGACTGTATCGTATGAAGCCGGGCAAAAAGTTTGGATTTGTAATTCCGGATAATCAGAGACTGGATCAGGATATATTTGTACCGGTTGAAAAATCAAGAGGAGCAGTGGACGGACATAAAGTTGTAGTGGAACTGACTTCTTATGGAGAAAATGGGAAAAAACCGGAAGGAAAGATCGTGGAGATCATCGGACATCTGAATGACCCTGGGACGGATATTATGTCAATCGTAAAGGGGTATGATCTTCCGGTAGAATTTCCGGATAAAGTGTTAAGACAGGCAGAACGCGTAGCAAAGCCGGTCAGTGAAGCGGATATGAATGGAAGAAAAGACTTGCGCGACTGGCAAATGGTCACGATCGACGGGGAAGATGCAAAGGATCTGGATGATGCCGTGTCACTGGTAAAAGACGGTGAAAATTATATTCTGGGTGTGCATATTGCAGATGTAACAAATTATGTGCAGGAGAATAGTGCGCTTGACAGAGAAGCTTTAGAAAGAGGAACCAGTGTTTATCTCGTAGACCGTGTAATCCCGATGCTTCCACATACGCTTTCGAACGGAATGTGTTCATTAAATGCAGGTGAGGACCGGTTGGCATTGAGCTGCATTATGACGGTAGATCCGTCAGGAGAAGTGATTGCCCACGAGATTGCCGAGACGGTAATCCATGTGAACCGCAGGATGTCTTATACCAGTGTGAAAAAGATCCTGACTGATCATGATGAAGCTGAAACAGAAGAATACAGGGAACTGATTCCGATGTTTGAACGGATGCAGGAGCTTTCCGGTATTTTAAGAGCCAGAAGAAAGAAACGAGGCTCGATTGATTTTGATTTTCCGGAGACAAAGATGATTCTGGATGAGAACGGAAAGCCGGTCGATATCAGACCATATGACAGAAATGTTGCGACGAAGATCATTGAAGATTTTATGCTTCTGGCAAATGAGACGGTGGCAGAAGACGGTTACTGGCAGGAACTTCCATTTTTATACCGGTCCCATGAAACACCGGATGAAGAGAAGATCCGTACGCTGGCAACGTTTATCAATAATTTTGGATATTCTATGCACATAGGAGTAAATGAAATCAGACCAAAAGAAATTCAAAAGTTGCTTACAAAAGTAGAAGATACTCCGGAAGAGGCAATGATCAGCCGACTGGCATTACGTTCCATGAAGCAGGCAAAATATACGGTGGAGAATGATGGACATTTTGGACTGGCAGCTAATTATTATACACATTTTACTTCTCCGATCCGTAGATATCCGGATCTTCAGATTCACCGGATTATCAAAGATAATCTGCGGGGAAGAATGAATGCGGATAAGATGGAACATTATCGGTCTATACTTCCGGAAGTGGCAAAGCGTTCCAGTGAGATGGAGCGTCGTGCAGATGAAGCAGAACGTGAGACAGTCAAATTAAAGAAAGTAGAATATATGCAGGCGCATATAGGAGAAGAATTTGAAGGTGTGATATCAGGAATAACAAAATGGGGCATGTATGTGGAACTTCCGAATACGATAGAAGGTCTGGTTCATGTAACGAATATGACGGATGATCACTATGAATATAATGAAGAACGCTATGAGATGATGGGGATGCATACACGGAAAGTGTATAAACTAGGCGAAGGACTAAGAGTCCGGGTGCTGGATGCAGACCGTCTGATGCGTACGATTGATTTTAAGATTGTAAATCAGGGAGGTGCCGGAGATGGCGAAGAGTAATGACAAGATGGTTGCAAATAATAAAAAGGCATATCATGATTATTTTATTCTGGATAAGATCGAAACGGGAATTGCTCTGCACGGGACAGAAGTGAAATCACTCCGTATGGGAAAATGCAGCATAAAAGAATCCTTCATTCGCATTGAGAACGGAGAGGTATTCATATATGGTATGCATATCAGCCCTTATGAAAAAGGAAATATCTTCAATAAAGATCCGCTCAGAGTCAGAAAATTACTTCTTCATAAATCAGAGATCAACAAACTGATCGGTAAGACAAAAGAAAAAGGAATGGCGATCGTGCCTTTGAAAGTCTATTTTAAAGGAAGTCTTGTAAAAGTAGAGATCGGTTTGGCAAAAGGTAAGAAATTATATGATAAACGTCAGGATATCGCAAAGAAAGACCAGAAGCGTGAAGCAGAACGCGATTTCAAGATGAAACTCAGATAGAATACAGACAGGAGAGGACAAAATGGTACCGACAAAGAAAGAAGAATTAAGAGATCTGGTCACACAGACTACAATGGAGACTTATGAGGAGCTGACTCCGCATCTGGTACAGCTCATTAATGAGACAAACAGCAATCCGGAACTGACAGAGAGCCAGAAACAGGATGAGATTTCCTTACATATGATGGGATTTGTAAAGTCCTGTACCAATGAGATTATCATTGAAGTGCTTGGAGAAATCCTTGGACTGTGAAATTGTGGAAAAAATATGAGAAAAATAAAATCTGGTTGTGATAATTGAACGAAATTGTATATAACAACAGAAAAATATCAGAAAATTCCTTGACAAAGAAAGTTCTGAGCGTTAAACTACGGGACATAAAGCAAGGGCGCTTCGAAAATAATATTTCGAGGCGCTTTTTTTTTGACAAGATGAAGGAGGAACTATTATGACGAAAGAAGTATTATCAGCCATACAGGATGCTGTAGGCACACAGGTATTTGGAATCTGGTTTCTGATCGGTGCAGCATTGGTGTTTTTCATGCAGGCGGGATTTGCGATGGTAGAGACAGGATTTACCAGAGCTAAGAATGCAGGAAATATTATTATGAAAAACCTGATGGATTTCTGTATCGGAACTTGTGTATTTATCCCGCTTGGATTTGGAATTTTACTTGGTGAAGATGCACTTGGTGGATTTATCGGAACTCCGACACTTGGAATTTTTACAGATTATGCAAATTTTGACTGGTCTAATTTTGTATTTAACTTAGTGTTCTGTGCAACAACGGCAACAATCGTATCTGGAGCAATGGCAGAACGAACAAAATTCTTATCTTATTGTATTTATTCAGCTGTTATTTCAGCTATTGTATATCCAATCGAAGCACACTGGATCTGGGGAGGCGGATGGCTTGCAAGTCTAGGCTTCCATGATTTTGCCGGATCATGTGCGATCCATATGGTAGGCGGTACAACTGCTTTTATCGGAGCTGCAATGGAAGGTGCCAGAATTGGTAAATTCACAAGAAATAAAGAAGGAAAAGTCACAAAAGTACATGCATTTCCTGGACATAATATTGTAATCGGTGCACTTGGATGCTTCATTCTCTGGTTTGGATGGTATGGATTCAATGGTGCGGCAGCAACAACCGGATCACAGCTTGCTTCAATTTTTATGGCAACAACGATCGCACCTGCAGTAGCAACGGTTGTATGTATGATCTTTACATGGGTCAAGTATGGAAAACCAGACGTTTCTATGTGTCTGAATGCTTCGCTTGCAGGTCTGGTAGCAATTACAGCACCTTGTGATGTTGTAGATGCAGCAGGATCCGTTATTATCGGTGTTGTAGCAGGACTGCTGGTAGTATTTGGAGTATGGTTCTGTGATAATGTAGCTCATGTGGACGATCCTGTCGGTGCAGTTGCAGTTCACTGTTTAAACGGTATCTGGGGAACAATCGCGGTTGGTCTTTTTGCAACAAAGACAGCACCGGAATGTACACTCAAAGGTCTGTTCTACGGTGGAGGGTTCCATCAGCTTGGATTACAGCTTCTTGGTGTTGTAAGTGTTATGGCATGGACAATTGTGACTATGACAATTGTATTCAAAATAATTGATAAAACCGTTGGACTGAGGGTATCAGAAGAAGAAGAAATTGTTGGTCTGGATTCAAAAGAGCATGGTCTTGCATCTGCATATGCAGGATTCAGCTTGATGGATATCACAGAAGGAAGTATGAGTGTCAATGAAAATACAGAGCTTGGTGAAAATGATTATGATGAAGCGTCAGATGTACAGCGAGCAGCATCTGTCAAAGTAACCACACCTGTAGATCCGTCAACAGGTATACATAAAGTAGTCATCATTGCAAAACTTTCAAGATATGAGAAACTGAAGACAGCCCTTAATGATCTTGGTGTAACAGGTATGACCGTCACCCAGGTTATGGGATGTGGAGTTCAGAAAGGTGCAGGTGAGAAATACCGTGGAGTTGAGATGGATGTAACGGTACTTCCAAAGGTTAAGGTAGAAGTTATCGTCGGAAGCATTTCAGTAGAGAAAGTGATTGACACTGTGAAGAGAACACTTTACACTGGGCATGTCGGAGATGGAAAGATTTTTGTTTACAATGTACAGAAAGTTGTGAAAGTTCGTACCGGTGAGGAAGATTACGAAGCATTGAAGGATGTAGAGTAAGGAGAATGTTTACGGTATTATACTGATTTGCAGCGAAAAGAGATGTATATGATATAATTTCATGTACGTCTCTTTTTAGATGATTTTTAGATTTGATTTTTAGATTGTTTTTTAGATTACATAAGAGGCTTGACAAATAAAACAACTTGAGATTATAATTAAATTTACGTAAAGACAGTCTGCAGACCAGAAGAAAGCATTTAGATTTAGGGCTTGTACTGGTTTCGACGGGGGTCTGGAAGTTGGAGAAGCCATCCGTAGCGGGACACTACGTTAAAAGTTCCACTTAAATATAAACGCAGACAATACAGAATTAGCGTACGCAGCCTAATTAGGCCGCAGTCGGCCCCGGATCATCCGCTGTCCGGGTCACCGGCTTCAAACAGGCGGAGCACTTCGTTTCCAAAGCTTTGAGGAGATGGAAGAACTTATGAAGCTACTAAAGTGAGGAACCTGTCATTAGGTGCCGCATGGAGGGAATGTTAATATAATGACTGTGATGGGAGATGCTCGAATGGATGGGCTTTCGGACGCGGGTTCAACTCCCGCCAGGTCCACTATAATATTAAGTAATACGGAGAATGTGTCATGGGCGGGTTTTCTTATATACTTAAGAACACAGAGGAAAGTCATAGTTTCTGAAGAATCGGTAAACTAGGGCTTTTCTTTTTATTTACGCGAGCAACGAGCCAAAGTCCGTGCTTGCACGAGACCTTGGCGACTGCCGCGATAACTTGAGAAACTCGCGAAGCGTGTTTCTCATAGTTCGTAATTATGAAAAACAAGGAAGCAACAAAATAAGAGAAGAAACAAATAGATTAACAGGAGGGTATTATGAGTGAGAAATCGTTGAGTAAAAATACAAGAAAAAATGTGATCCTGCTGCATATTGCAGTTATGTGCTTTAGCTTTTCAGGAGTGATCGGTCAGTATGTACAGGTACCGGCAGTACAGGTGGCAATGGGAAGAGTTATCTGTTCTTCACTGCTTTTGCTGGCAATATCTCTGGTCTGCAAGGATAAGCTGACGCTTGATTCAAAGAAAGATTATGGTCTTATGATCATGACAGGTGTGGTAATGGCAATTCACTGGTCAAGCTTCTTTCAATCCATCCAGACATCGTCTGTAGCAATTGGAACGATTACATTCTCTACATTCCCGCTGTTTCTGACGTTTTTAGAGCCGTTATTATTTCATGAGAAGATTCGTGGCAGGAATATTTTGAATGCACTGATCCTTCTGCTGGGAGTATTGATCACAATTCCGGAGTTTTCTGTGGAGAATAAAGTAACGGTCGGAATCATCTGGGGAATGATTGCGAGCTTTACATATGCAGTGATGACATTGTCGAACCGGTATTTTGCCAACAGATACAAAGGACGTACAATCTGTCTATATGAACAGGGAACAGCAGCTGTTGCACTGCTTCCGGCACTGGGATTGGTGAAAGCGGACTGGCGTCCGGTGGATTTTGCAGGAGTTGTAACGATTGGCTTTTTGTGTACGGCAATTGCATATTCTTTATATGTGACGGCGCAAAAGGGTGTGAAAGCACAGACAGCGGGAATTATCTCAGGAATGGAGACGGTGTACGGCATCGTATTTGCACTTCTGTTCTTAAGAGAGATCCCGACAGTCAGGGAACTGGTCGGAGGAGCGGTGATACTTGGAATTGCATTTTATTCGTCCCTGCACAGTGAGGATGAATTGTAAGAAATTTTTAAGAATTGTATCGGGAAATATTTAAATCATGAACGATATAGTAAGCATGCAAAGAAAAAGAGGGGAGAGACGAAAGAAATGGAAGCAGAAAAAATATTAGTAGTAGATGATAATAAAGAAATCGTCTATTCCATCAGTGAACTGTTAAAATATGAAGGCTATGAGACTTTGAAAGCTTATGACGGTATGGAAGCACTGGATATCATGGAGCGGGAGAATGTAGACCTGATCCTTCTGGATGTGATGATGCCAAGGCTCAATGGTCTGTCGGCGTTGATGAAACTGCGTGAGAAAAGCAGGATCCCGGTGATCATCCTGTCGGCCAAGACAGAAGAAAGTGATAAGGTATCGGGACTTACGCTTGGGGCAGATGATTATATCGAAAAGCCATATAATCCGGCAGAATTGATTGCAAGAGTGAAAGCACATTTACGCAGATACCGTGTATGGAGTAACATGGAAGCGGAAAAAAAGAAAGATCCGGATCAGATTGTGAATGGCGGACTGGTACTTGATAAGAAACAGAGAGTGATCTTTGTTGAGGGAGAAGAAGTACATCTGACGGCAACGGAGTATAAGATCCTGGAGCTATTGATGACGCATCCCGGGCAGGTATTTCCGGCAGAGCAGATTTATGAGAATGTATGGCAGGAAACAGCAGATTATACTGTAGAGAATACTGTAATGGTACATATCCGTCATATCAGGGAAAAAGTGGAGATTGATGCGAAGAAGCCAAGATATGTAAAGGTGGTGTGGGGAATTGGATACAAAATGGAAAAATATGGTAAAAGCAATTAAAAAGTTTATAAAAGAATATTATGATTGCGTATTTGGATTTCTGCTGTTTATAAGTGGAAGCTTCCTGTTCTTTGTGATGTTAGTGAATAGATATTATTTCAGTACATGGGACGTATGGAGAATCTGCCTGATCGGCAATATCCTGGTGCAGCCGGGAATCTGCCTGCTCGTACGCAGGTATATGAAATTGAGATATCGGAACTGGAGTCAGAAAGGGAGTGCAGAGACCTATCTGCAGGATACAGAAGACAGTATCTATTATCAGACCTGGAAGGCGAAAGAAAAACAGTCGGAAAAAAGATTCCGGAATATACTGGCGGTAGAACTGTCGGCAGCAGGGGCATATCTTTTCTTTATCAGTTACAGCAGCGGATGGGGATGGAATTATGCAGCCGGATATATGATGGTAGCAACGGTGTTTATAGAATATATCTGCTGCCGGGAAGTGATCCAGAGATACTGGAGAAATGAGCTGGATCAGATCATGGAGCAGACGGAGAGCTTCTTTCAGAAGCGTCTGGAACAGGCGCTGGAGATTGAACGGAAGAGTCTGGAAAAGGTATCGAGAAGTGACCAGTTAAGAGTAGACTTGATCACAAATGTATCGCATGATCTGAAGACGCCGCTGACTTCCATCGTCGGATATCTGGAACTGATCAAAAAAGAAGAACTAAGTGATGTAGTGAGGGACTATGTAGACGTGATATCGACAAGAGCAGGAAAGCTTGGTGAGATGATCAACAGCTTGTTTTCGCTTGCAAAAGCGAGCAGTGGGAATGTAGAACTTCACAAAGAAACTTTTGAGCTTAATCGTCTGATGGAACAGATATTTGCAGATATGGATGACCGGATAAAAGAAAGCGGGCTGAAATTTGTAACTCAGCTTACGGAAGAAGATACGGCAATTTATTCTGATAATTCATATTTTTACCGGATCTGCCAGAATTTGGTGGAAAATGCGCTGAAGTATTCGGCGAAAGGAACCAGGGTATTTATCAAGACATATAAAAAGAAAGCGGGTACAGATCAGAAAATGGTATTGGAGATTACGAATACATCCGGATATGAGATGGATTTTGAAAAAGAAGATATCATCGAACGGTTTTCAAGAGGCGACAAGGCAAGAACCAGTGAGGGGAACGGACTGGGACTTGCAATCGTAAGTACCTATGCGAAAGCACTGGGAGGAGAATTTGATATTAAGATTGACTGTGATCAGTTCAAAGCAATCGTTTCGATATAATAAAATGTATAAAAGCAATCTAGATCCCGGAGAAGGGAATGAAAGGATGACGTACGCAGGACGCCATCCTTTCTTAATATGTATATGTACTCGATTTTTCTGAAAAAGTCCTGTAAAAGAGTTTCGAAAATGATTTCGTTGACAAATAAATAAGTTTAAACTAACATTAGTTATATAAATATAACTATGGAGGAGAACGATGTTTCTGGAAATAAGAGGAATAAAAAAATCATTTGGAACAGGAGACAGCCGCGTAAATGTGTTGAAAGGGCTGGATCTGAATATAGAAAAAGGGGAATTCTGTGTCTTACTGGGGCCGTCGGGGTCTGGTAAATCAACATTACTGAATATCATCGGAGGAATTGATGGTGCGGATGAGGGCAGTATTACAATCGAAGGTGAACGTCTGGAAGATATGACAGAGAAAAAGCTTTCTATGTATAGAAGAAAGCATTTGGGATACATATTCCAGATGTATAACCTGATACCGAATCTGACGGTTCGTGAGAACATTGAAGTGGGGGCATATTTAAGTGAGCAGCCATTAGATGTGGATGAATTATTACATACACTGGGACTTTACGAACATCAGAGAAAACTGCCGAATCAGTTATCAGGAGGACAGCAGCAGAGAACTGCGATCGGACGTGCAATTGTCAAGAATCCGGATATCCTGTTGTGCGATGAGCCGACCGGCGCGCTGGATTATCATACGTCCAAGGAAATCCTGAAACTGATCGAGACGGTAAATCAGAGATATGGCAATACGATTATCATGGTTACACATAATGATGCGATCAAAGACATGGCCGACCGGGTAGTAAAGTTAAGAGACGGAATGATTCGGAAGAATTACAGAAATGAAGTAAAGATTCCGGCGATCAATCTGGAATGGTAAGGGGGACATGACAAGTGAAAAGTCCTTTAAGAAAAAGATTACTGCGGGAACTTAAAAGTGAATTTGGAAAGTATTTAGTTGTCTTTATCATGATGGCAATCACAATTGCATTTGTATCCGGATTTCTGGTGGCGGATGGAAGTATGATCCGGGCATACGATGACAGCTTTCAGAAATATAATATAGAAAATGGGTATTTCCGGACGAAAAAGAAGCTGACTACAACACAGAAAGAAGACATCGAAAAATCGGATGTAAAAATATATGAGAATTTTTATATAGAACAAAAGCTGACGAACGGAAGCACTGTGCGGTTTTTTAAGAACCGGAAAGATGTAGATAAGGTATGTCTGATGAAAGGAAGGATGCCGGAAAAGTCCGGTGAGATTGCCGTGGACCGTATGTATGCAGAGAATAACAGCCTGGAAATCGGAGACAGGGTAAAAAGTGGAAAGAAGGCATTTCGGATTACAGGACTTGTGGCTTTTTCGGATTACAGTGCATTATTTCAGAATAATAATGATACGATGTTTGATTCTGTAAAATTTGGAGTGGCGATCATTACAGACAAAGAGTTTGAAGCATTAAACCAGGTGAAACTACAGTATAATTACGCCTGGGTTTATGATAAAAAACCGGAAACAGAGAAGAAAGAAAAGAAAATGGCAGAAGATCTGATGGAAGACATGACTGGTGTTGTGACGCTGGAAAGTTTTGTGCCGCAATTTCAGAATCAGTCGATCTGTTTTACCGGGGATGATATGGGAAGTGACCGTGCGATGATGGTTATGCTGCTTTATATCGTAATGGCAATTCTTGCATTTGTCTTTGGAATTACGATCAGTAATACGATAAGAAAAGAAGCCGGAGTTATCGGTACGCTTCGTGCATCCGGGTATACAAGACGTGAACTGATCATACATTATATGTCGCTTCCGGTTGTGATCACGCTGATCGGTGCGCTGGTTGGAAATATTCTTGGATATACGTTATTAAAGCAGGTATGTGCCGGTATGTACTATGGAAGTTACAGCCTTCCGACATATGTAACGATCTGGAATGCGGAAGCATTCTGGATGACGACGGTTGTGCCGGTTATTATTATGCTGACCATTAACTATGGTATTTTATATTACAAATTAAGGCTGTCACCACTTAAGTTTATAAGAAGAGATCTTTCTTCCCGAAAACAGAAGAGAGCGGTACATTTGAGCACAAAGCTTGGAATTTTCCGAAGATTTCGTCTGAGAGTTATTTTCCAGAATATCAGTAATTATATGGTGCTGTTTGTAGGAATCCTGTTTGCCAATCTGTTATTATTCTTCGGATTGTTGCTGCCATCCGTATTGGATCATTATCAGGAAGAAATTCAGGAAAATATGCTGGCGAAATATCAGTATATACTTGAGGTTCCGACAGAGGCAATGAGTGGAAGTAAACTGGAAAGTTTACTGGCGCTGATGCAGTATTCCAACGGGACAGAGACAGAGAATAAAACTGCAGAAAAATTCAGCGCATATACATTAAATACAATTCCGGGACAGGCGAAGAGTGAAGAAGTGATGCTGTACGGAGTAGAACCGGACAGCAGATATATCAAGGCAGATCTAGGGAAAGGAGTCTATGTATCAGCTGCATATGCAGACAAATATCAGGTGGAACCAGGAGATAAGATCACGTTAAAAGAAAAATACGAGCGGAAACGTTATACATTTAAAGTAGATGGAATCTATAATTACAGCGGAGCTGTCAGTGTATTTATGAGTCGTGATAAGCTGAACAGGACATTTGATCTTGGAAATGATTATTATGCAGGGTATTTTTCAAATACAAAGATCAGGGATATTGATGAGAAATACATCGGCACCGTGATTGATCTGGAGGCATTGACGAAGGTTTCGAGACAGCTGGACGTATCTATGGGAAATATGATGGGACTGGTCAATGGATTTGCAGTCATGATCTATATGATTGTCATCTATCTGTTGTCAAAGATCATTATCGAGAAAAATGCACAGTCTATCTCTATGACAAAGATACTTGGATATACGAACGGAGAGATCAGCAGGCTGTATATTATGTCGACAATGCTTGTGGTTATCATAGAACTGCTTATAAGTCTTCCGATTGAAAAGGCAGTGATGAATGTGATCTTCCGTGCAATGATGATGTCAAGTATGACAGGTTGGATCACACTGTGGATCGATCCGAAAATATATGTGGAAATGTTCTTGGTTGGATTTATTACCTATGTGGCGGTAGCACTTCTGGAATATCGGAAGATCAGAAAGGTTCCGATGGATGAAGCGTTAAAGAATGTGGAATAATCAAAAGAACGCATAGAAACGTATGACAGAAGTAATTGAATATAAAAAGAGGAAGGCAGAAAGGTGAAGTGAAGTTCATTATTGAGAAGAAAGGAATAAAATAGTTGTGAAAATACACAAAAAGAAAATGGTAAATTTATTGGTTATGACGAAAAATAAAAAGAATATAGACAAAGACAGGTATTATTGGTAATATAATAACAAGTTTGTTATTACGTAATGGTAAGCAAGACTGTTTATAGTGCAAGAGATCAAGAGATTTTGTATTATGGGCAGTCTTTTTTTATCATATTGTATCAATGGTTGTTAAGATTGAATTAGAGGTGAGAATGGCTGTGAAAATAGTCAGAGTTCTGAATACGAATGCAGTTGTCAGTAGTGATCAGGAGGGAAGAGAACTGATCATAACAGGAGCAGGAATCGGGTTCAAGAAAAAGAAGGGTGAAAATCTGGATGAAGCACTGGCGGATAAAACTTATTATCTGGAGAGTGTCGATGACAGCAGGAGACTGCAGGAAGTAGTAAAAGAAATATCAGAAGAATATTTGGAGATTGTAAGTCGTATCGTAAAGACAGCGAGGGAGGAAGGATTGAAAGTCAGGGATTCCCTGTATGTGACACTTACAGATCATATCAATTCCGCAGTTGACAGATATCGTGAGAATATAGCATTAAAAAATATGATGAAACTTGAGATCCGTAAATTTTATCCAAAAGAATATGAAATCGGATTAAGGGCAGTACAATGGATACAGGAACAAAATGATGAGAATCTAGGGGAAGACGAAGCTGCATTTATAGCGATGCACATCGTTTCGGCCGAACTTGGCAGCGGAAGTAATGTAGATGTTAATAAGATTACGAAATTGATTAATGCAGTTCTTCAGATTGTCAGAATCCATTTCAAGATAGAATTTAACGAGAAATCGATATCGTATGAACGGTTCCTAACTCATTTGAAATTTTTTGCGACCAGAGTATTTGATAATACCATTTATCAGGACAGCATGCAGGAAATATACAAAGTATTGATAGAAGAGAATGAATATGCTTATTCAGGAGTCAGAAAAATTGTGGAATATATTGAAAAACAGTATTCCTACAAATTGACAATAGATGAAAGATTATATTTATTAATACACATTAAAAGAATATTAGATGAACAATCAGAATAGATTGCAGGTTTGTTATTATTCAGTTAAGCAAGACCTGACTTAAAAGAAAGCAGCGCTCCCGGGAAGCGTATGCTCTTTTAAGTCGGGTCTTTGTTATATATATGAAAAAATAAAAAAGAAAATTGAGGTAAATGAAAATGGATTACGAAAGTATAGCAAAAAAAATCCTCCAAAGAGTCGGGGGAAAGGAAAATGTAATCAGCCTGGTACATTGTATGACGAGACTGCGTTTTACATTAAAAGATGAATCAATTGTAGACGATGAAGCAGTGAAAAAGACCAAAGGCGTTATGGGAATCATGAAAAAAGCCGGTCAGTATCAGATTATCATCGGTAATGATGTGGCAAATGTCTATGCAGAGCTTAATAAGCTTGGAAATTTTTCAAACGAAGTACCGAAAAAGGCACCACAGAATAAGGAAAAACAGAATGTATTTTCTATGCTGATGGATACAATCTCCGGTATCATGGCACCGGTTATTCCGGCAATCATCGGAGCTGCAATGATCAAAGTACTTCTTACATTACTTCCAATGATCGGTGTTCTGAGTACAAAAGGTGATACTTATAATCTGTTAAGTGTTATGGGTGACGGCGCATTTTTCTTTATGCCGGTATTGATTGCGATATCTGCATCTAAAAAATTTGGAACGAATATGTATTATGCGGCAAGTATAGCGTTGATTATGTTGCATCCAAATTTTATTTCATTCATGAATAGTGCAAATGATGCAAAAGAAACTGTAAAATTTCTTAAATTTATTCCGGTAACATATGCATCTTATGCTTATTCTGTTATTCCGATTATTCTGGCAGTATGGTCGCTGAAATATGTCGAGCGTCTGGTAGATAAGATTACACCGGTAGTAACCAAGAACTTCTTAAAACCGATGTTGGTAGTGCTGATCGAAGCACCTATTGCATTGATTATTCTTGGACCTTTAGGTGCAATCTGTGGTAACGTATTATCAACAGTTGTTTATACAATTCATGATAAACTTGGATTTATTGCGATCGGTCTTGTGGCGGGTGTATATCCTTTCGTTGTTATGGCAGGTATGCATCATGCATTTACACCAATCAAACTGGGAATGATTGCTTCCACAGGATTTGAAAACTTTATCTGTATCGGAGAACTTTGCTCTAACATGGCACAGGGTGCTGCATCGCTTGCAGTAGCAGTAAAGAGTAAGAACAAAGATTTTAAACAGATTGCCGGATCTTCTGCATTTTCGGCATTATTTGCAGGAATTACAGAGCCAGCTCTGTATGGTGTAACATTACGTTTGAAACGTCCGATGTTAGGAGCATGTATCGGTGCTGCTGCAGGTGGATTATTTGGTGGATTTTTCCAGATGAAATGTTTTGGTATTGCGACACCTGCGATCGTAACAATCGTTCAGTATGTAGAAAAAGGGAAACCGCAGAGTCTGTTATTTGCAGCACTTACGATTCTCCTTACAATAGTGGTTGCATTCATTGCGACAATGATCATTGGATTTGAAGATGTAGTAGATGAAAATGATGATGAATTAGACATGCTGGAAACAGAAAGCAAAGAAGAAGTAAAAGTAATGGAGAATGCGATTGATATTGCAAGTCCGGCAGAAGGAAAAGCAATTTCACTGTCAGAAGTTGCAGATGCAACATTTGCACAGGAAATTCTTGGAAAAGGTGCGGCAATCGTTCCGGAAAAAGGAGTGATCTATGCACCATTTGATGGAAAAGTAGATGTGATGTTTGAAACGGGACATGCAGTAGGTCTTGTAGGAGAGAATGGGGTAGAACTTCTGGTACACATCGGAATCGATACCGTAAATCTGGAAGGAAAATATTTCTCACCGAAGAAAGCAGCAGGAGATGTTGTGAAAAAGGGTGATGTGTTGATCGAATTTGATATTGAAAAAATAAAAGAGGCTGGATATGATGTAACAACGCCGGTGATCGTTTCAAACACAGATCAGTATGCAATAGTTGAAAAAACAGCAACAGGAGAAGTAACAAAAGAAAGTAACCTTATCAAAGTTCAGTAAAGGAAAGGAATATGGATATGGAAGAAATGAAAGTGACAAGATTTCCAAAAGACTTTCTATGGGGAAGCGCTTCAGCGGCTTATCAGATTGAAGGTGGATGGAAAGAAGATGGAAAAGGTGTGACAAACTGGGATACATTTGTACGTATCCCAGGGAAAACATATAAAGCAACGACCGGTGATGTAGCGGTAGATCATTATCACCACTATAAAGAGGATATTGCATTAATGGCAGAGATGGGATTAAAAACATACCGGTTTTCTATCTCCTGGGCCCGTATTTATCCGGAAGGAAGAGGTACGGTCAATGAAAAAGGACTTGCATTTTATCAGGATATTATTGATGAATGCTTGAAATATGGAATTGAGCCGATGGTGACAATTTTCCACTGGGATCTTCCTCAGGCACTGGTGGATCTGTATGGTGGATGGGAAAGCCCGGAGATCATTCAGGATTATGTGACTTATGCAAAGACTCTCTTCGAAAACTTTGGCGATAAAGTGAAATACTGGATTACATTAAACGAACAGAATATATTTACTTCTCTTGGTTGGTTGACAGCACAGCATCCGCCTGGAAAATTTGATGACCAGAAGACTTTTTATCAGGTTAATCATTATGCTTTTATGGCACATGCCAAGGCTGTACTTGCTTATCGTGAAATGGGTGGAAAAGGAGAGATTGGTGCAAGCTTTGCGTATGTACCATCCTATGCGTTGGACTGTAAACCGGTAAATGCAATGGCAAAACGTGATTATGATGAATTGAAAAATTTCTGGTGGATGGATATATATGCATATGGACGTTATCCAAAAGCTGCGATGGCTTATCTGAAGAAAAAAGGTTATGCTCCGGAAATTTTAGATGAAGATATGGAGATATTGAAAAAAGCTGCCGGAGAGATTACATTCATGGGTGTAAATTATTATCAGAGTTGTGTGTGTGAGTATAATCCAATGGATGGAGTTACGCCGTATGGTACGATGAATACAACAGGTGTAAAGGGATCTGCCCAAGAACTGGGAATGCAGGGAATATATAAGAATCCAGTAAATCCATATCTTATGACAACAGATTGGGATTGGACGATAGATCCGATGGGGCTTCGCTTTTGCTGCCGTGAAATTACAAGCCGTTATGGTCTGCCAATTGTGATTTCTGAAAATGGATTGGGAGCATTTGATAAAAAGACAGAAGATGATCAGATTCATGATGAATATAGAATCCATTATCTGGAAGAACATTTGAAAGAACTGGGAAAAGCAATTGAAGAAGGCTGTGAAGTTCTGGCATACTGTACATGGTCATTCACAGATCTTTTAAGCTGGTTAAATGGTTATCAGAAACGTTATGGTTTCGTATATGTAGACCGTGAAGAGGAAGAAGGCGGTACATTAAACCGCTATAAAAAAGATAGCTTTTACTGGTATCAGGGTGTTATCAAATCTGATGGGGAGAATTTGTATAAATAGGTATAAATAAAAAAGATTATTGTGATACAGAAATGAAATTCTGGCACAATAATCTTTTTTGTTTACAAATTCAGGAATATACGACCATGCATGCGCTGGTCATGGAATACATCGAAGGACTTGCAATTGATGACAAAGAAAAGCTTCTTGCAGACGGCTGTGATAAGGGAGAGGTTGATGTTATGGAAGTGAAGATGGATTTGATTCAAGCATTATCTGCACGACCGATATGAAGGCAGAGATATGGGAATGTCGGGGGGTGGTACGTTTGGGTATTTGTTTGCATTTACGATTGTGTTGTATCTGCTGATTAAGCATATCTTACATTCTAACCTTCTGGTTACATACAAAGGTTCGATCGGTGACAGCCGTCATGATGCATTAAATAGAAAATCACGTGTAAAGAATAAATACAACAACTGTCTTGTCACATGTAAATAACAGTGGTATAATGTGAAAAGTTTAAGCGGTCAGAAGAATATATGTGGAGGGACTGTCCGTAAACGGAAAGCAGTATAGAAAAGAGGATGTTGTATTATGAAACTGAATGCAGATACAGTAATCGTAGGAAGCGGAGTCGCAGGACTTTTCAGCGCGTTGAATTTACCAAGAGAACAGGATATTATATTAATTACCAAGTCAGATCTGGAAAGCAGTGATTCGTTCCTTGCACAGGGGGGAATCTGTGTATTAAGAGACGAAAGCGACTACGACAGTTATTTTGAAGACACGATGAAAGCCGGTCATTATGAGAACCGGAAAGAATCTGTAGATATCATGATCCGTAATTCCAGAGATATCATCAATGATCTGGTAAAGTATGGCGTAGAGTTTGAAAAGAAGGACGGCGAATTTGCCTATACAAGAGAGGGAGCGCACTCCAGACCGAGAATCCTGTTTCATGAAGATGTGACAGGAAAAGAAATCACCAGCAAACTGCTTGCTCAGGTGAAGGAGCTTAAGAATGTGAAAATGTATGAATATACAGAGATGACAGATGTGATCATCGAAGATGATAAATGTGTAGGAATCAAGGCAAAGAATGAAAAGGGAACGTATGAAATTTATGCAGAAAATACGATCCTTGCAAGTGGCGGTATCGGCGGGACCTATCAGCATTCCACGAATTTTCCACATCTGACAGGGGATGCGATTGAGATTGCAAAGAAGCATGGAATCCGTCTGGAACATCTGGACTATGTACAGATCCATCCGACAACTTTATATTCGAAGAAACCGGGAAGACGTTTCCTGATCTCAGAATCGGTACGTGGTGAAGGAGCGGTCCTTTATAATAAGAACAAAGAACGTTTTGTAGACGAACTGCTTCCAAGAGATGTTGTGACAAAAGCAATCAGAGAAGAGATGGAAAAAGAAGGAACTGATCATGTATGGCTTTCTATGGAACATATACCAAAAGAAACGATTTTAAAGCATTTCCCAAATATCTATGAACATTGTCTGGAAGAAGGATATGACGTAACGAAAGAATGCATCCCGGTTGTACCGGCACAGCATTATTTTATGGGTGGAATCTGGGTAGATTCAGACAGCAGGACTTCTATGGAACACCTGTATGCAGTCGGGGAGACAAGCTGTAATGGTGTACATGGTGCTAACCGTCTGGCAAGTAACTCACTTCTGGAAAGTCTGGTATTTGCAAAGCGCGCAGCAACAAAGATTACAAAAGAAGAAACACAGGAAAAAATATCTGAACGTAAAGCGGTATAAGATGTTATAATAAATGCAGTATACGGATGCATAGATAAAAATTGCTATCTGTCAAAAAATGAATAGAAAAATAAACAGGAAAAGGACAGAAACAGACGAACAGGAAGAATGATAAAGGAGACAAGCATAATATGAATAACATAACAATGACTTTACAGGTAGACCACCTGATCATGGAAGCATTAAGAGAAGATATTTCAAGTGAGGACGTGACCACCAATGCGGTCATGCACGAAGCTGTAACCGGAGAAGTAGATCTGATCTGTAAACAGGATGGTGTGGTCGCAGGACTTCAGATATTTCAGAGAGTCTTCGAATTATTAGATAAAGATACAAAAGTAGAATTTTTCTGCAAAGATGGCGATGAAGTAAAGAATGGACAGTTAATGGGGAAAGTAACCGGAGATATCCGTGTACTCCTTTCCGGAGAAAGAGTTGCGCTGAATTATCTGCAGAGAATGAGTGGAATCGCAAGTTATACACATTCCGTAGCATCGCTTCTGGAGGGAAGTAAGACAAAACTTCTGGATACCAGAAAGACGACTCCGAATATGAGAATTTTTGAAAAATATGCAGTCAGAGTGGGTGGCGGATACAATCACCGTTATAATCTGTCTGATGGAGTGTTGCTGAAAGACAATCACATCGGTGCAGCAGGAAGCGTGACAAAAGCTGTTCAGATGGCAAAAGAATATGCACCATTTGTACGTAAGATCGAGGTAGAAGTTGAAAATCTGGATATGGTGAAAGAAGCGGTAGAAGCAGGGGCAGACATTATCATGCTCGATAATATGTCCACGGAAGAGATGCAGGAAGCAATCCGCATCATTGACGGACGTGCCGAGACCGAGTGTTCCGGTAATGTAACGAAAGAGAATATCAGCAGACTGACTTCTCTCGGCGTAGATTATATTTCCAGCGGAGCACTGACACATTCCGCACCGATTTTAGATATTTCCTTAAAGCACCTTCATGCGGTATAATAGATATGATTACCGTGTGTGGAGAAAAATACATGGATAAATAGATCATTTGAGAAAATAACATGGGAGGTGGCAACAGGAAATGCATGGATCTGAAAGAAGAGAGCAGATAATCAGACAGATTCAGGAAAGTAAAGCCCCGGTATCCGGAACAAAGCTTGCTTCCTTTTATAATGTCAGCCGTCAGGTGATCGTGCAGGATATTGCACTGATCCGGGCAGCAGGATATGAGATCATATCTACAAATCGAGGCTATATATTGAATCAGCCGAAGACAGTGTGCCGGATATTTAAAGTCCAGCATACGGATGAACAACTGGAAGAAGAACTGAATACGATCGTTGATCTGGGAGGATGTGTGGATAATGTAATGATCCATCACAGAGTCTATGGAAAAATGGAAGCGGAACTGGTCTTAAATTCCAGAAGAAAGGTTGGCGCATTTATGGAAGATATTCGGAGCGGCAAGTCAAGTCCGCTTAAGAACATCACATCCAACTATCATTATCATAAGGTCAGTGCCGACAGCGAAGAGACGCTGGATCTGATCGAGCAGGAGCTGCGGGAAAAAGGATTTCTGGTAGAGGAAAGGCGGCAGGCAGTATAGATATTTCTTGCATTTTTCAGAAAGATTGTATACGATAAAGTATAAAGTGAAATGTGAGGAATGAGATGGCGGGAATAAAAAAAGGTGCAGAGCTAAGACAGAAAATTATTGATACAGCATGGGAACTGTTTTACGAAAATGGTTATGAGAATACGACAGTAAATGATATCATCCGGAAAGTGGGAACTTCAAAAGGTGGATTTTATTATTATTTTAAGGCGAAAGAAGATTTGTTGAATTCCTTGTACTCCGTTTTCGACCGGGAATATGAAAAATTTTATGAAAATATGGACCAAAATCAGGACAGCCTGATGAAGCTGAAACAGCTCAGTCAATATGTGTCTTATTTTATTGAAGGAAATGTATCAGCAGAACTTCTGGCTGCACTTTACCAGTCACAATTGGCAAAAAAAAGTCAGGATAATTTTTTGAATCCGGACAGGTATTATATCAATCTTGTCAAAAAGATCATATCCGAGGGTCAGAAAAAAGGGGAAATCCGGACAGATATATCTGTCGAGGAGCTGGCGCATGATGTGCTGGTTTTGGAAAGAGGAATTATTATGGACTGGTGTGTCCAGAATGGTTCATTTTCGTTAGGATATTACGGAAGTCGCAGTTTTGACCTGTATATTGAATTTATGAGAGTAGGTTAAGTAATAATAAAAAAGATTACAGCAATGTATTTGTTGTAGTCTTTTTTTATACCAAAGTATGTAATAGAAGCTGATTGTAAAATGTAATCTGTATTTTATAAAAAACAGACCAAGGTATGTACCTGCAAGTGCGAATAAAAGGAGATAAAAGAAAGAAAATAAATGTAAAAACATACAATAAATAAGAAAAGTATGGATAAAAAGAAGAAGAAGTCAGATAAATTGATTGACAACAGAAGAGAGAATTGTTAATATTATAACTAACAACAAACCGCGGTTTCCAAAAGAATGGAGGAGAAATATGGTATATACAGAGATATGTAACGCTGTGTGGATGTATCTGTGGGTAGGAGCCTTGTTATTGGCAGTAATTTTACAATGTTTGGTATTTATGAAAAAAGCCTGGAAACACGCTTTGGAATTAGGACTTCGGCCGGAACAGATAAAAAAGGGCTTAACAACAGGAATCACGATCAGCATTATGCCGACTTTGCCGGTATTGTTAGTTTTACTTTCACTTATGCCTTTGCTGGGCGTTCCGCTTCCGTGGTTGAGATTATCAATCATAGGATCTGCATATTACGAAACCTATGCAGCGACCACAGCATTGGAGTGTGTGGGAGAAACAATGAAATTAAATGAATACAGTGCCGTAGGATGGGTGGCTGCAGCGTGGGTTATGACGATTGGAGGAAGCGCCTGTGTATTATGGTCATCCCTTGCAATCAAACCGATTTCCATGTTGTATGAAAAGGCCGAAAAGATTGATATGAAATTAGTACTTTCAATTGGAGCAGGATGTCTTGCCGGAGTTATGGCATATGTATCGGTATCTTATGGATTTAGTGCAATGTCAACAAAAGGCGTTGTGTTCTGTATCAGTTTCGCCGTTGGTGCATTGCTAGTGTGGATACATAACAAAAGACCGAAGGCCAAATGGCTGTCGGATTATCTGATGACGATCAGTATGCTGGTTGCGATGGCGGCAGCCTGTATCATCTTTTAATGAAAGAGAAAGGATGTGGAAAACATGACAGATAATGGATATCACAGGTGGATACACCGGTTTGGAATTTCATCGAGCCTGCTTTTGTTTGTGGCGATGACTGCATTTCCGGTGGCAATTAGTTTTGTATATGGAATATGGCCGGATTTTAAAGCGTTATGGCCTGGATTTGTTGCAGTGATTTTATTTATGGCACCATATTGGCCGGCCGAAACGATCGGATATATGTCGGTAATGGGACCGGGAGCGTTATATATGTCTTACATTACCGGAAATGTTACAAATCTCAGAATGCCGGCAACGATTGGAACGATTAATTCACTGGGAATTAAACCGAATACCGAGGAATGTCATACAATGGCAATCATTGCATGTGGAGCATCTGTAATTACAACCGTTGTGATCGTAGCGTTGGGTGTCGTGATTGCAACTCCGCTTGCACCGGTTTTGGAATCTCCGGTGATCAAGCCTGCATTTGATTATGTTGTACCGGCGTTGTTCGGAGGTCTGGTTGCGCAGACAGTTCTGAAAGGGAAAAAACAGTTTTTGTATTTTCTGGTACCATTGGCGATTTGTCTGTTTTTCTGTTATTTTACCGCAGTAAACAGTGCATATTATATGCTGATTGCGATTGCAGTATCGGTAATCATCTATGTGATGGATTATAAAAAAGAAAAACAAAAAGATGTAAAGTAGTGTTCATGGAAAGGAGCAGCGTATGAGTAAGTATACATATATTATTTGTGGTAAATTTTATAATGGTATAGATGCGGAATTCAAAGAAGGATATAAGATACTTGTCAAAGATAATAAGATAGAGGCTGTTGGCAGAGAAATTCCACAGCCAGAGACAGCAGAAGTAGTGGATCTTTCGGATGCAACTGTTACGCCGGGAATGATTGATGCGCATATGCATATGGATTATATAGACTGGCACACAATAAGAGAAGAAGTATATACTACTTCAGAAGAAGCAAAAACAATCGCAATCATCAGAACTGCACAGAAGACACTTTCCAGAGGATTTACAACAGTCAGACATCCGGGAGGAATTACTTCGAATGGTTTTGGGGTTCTGGATGTTAAAAGAGCAATAGAAAAAGGGTATATCACAGGATCGAGAATTGTGGCGGCACCTAGATTCCTGTGTGCGGCAGGAAGCCATGGTGATCTGTCACAGGGATTTGCAAGAAATCCGGAATTGTCTAATATAGCGCAGAATCTGAGATTAAGTCTCGGAGCCGGAAAAGATTTCTTTGCAAATGCGGTTAGAGAAGAGATAAAATACGGTGCGGATTTTATTAAAATCATGGCAACGGGAGGTTTCTTTACGCCATATGATAATCCGTCACAACAGCAGATGAATGATGAAGAACTGAAATCAATCATGGATACAGCCCATGAATGGGGCAAGACTGTTACAGCACATGTATATAGTGTAAATCATATGCAGAAACTGATAAAATTCGGAATTGACGGAATGGAACATTGTTCGCTTATGGATGAAGAAACGGCACAGATGATCATAGATAATGATGTATATGTTGTTCCTACATTCTGCCCGTACGAAGAAGCGGTACATTATGATCCGGTTATGATACAGACCAAGCAGAAAGAGTATAGAATTAAATTAGAATATTACAAAGACGCATTGCAGGCAGGGCGTGAAGTGATTAAAAATTGTAAGTGTAAATTAGGATATGGCACGGATATGGTTGCAACACATCAGAATTATGAAAGTGGATATGAATTTAAAGCGTGGATGGAGAGTGGCATGGGTACTTTCCGTACCTTGCATGCGGCAACAAAGGTTAATTCAGAGATACTTCAGCTGGAAGATAAGATCGGTACATTGGAACCAGGAAAATATGCAGATATTGCAGCATGGAAAAGAGACCTGATGACAGATCCGTATGCATTATTAGACTGTGCATTTGTTATGAAAGAAGGAGTAATTTATCCGACAGAAAAATGCGAGGAATTAACTGATTAATTGTTAAAAATATATGGTATTTTCTGACGGAACCAGGTATAATGGGGACAAAGAAATCGTGATACTTTCATCCGAAGGAGGGATACCTATGACGACGCATAAGATTATAACAATAGGCAGACAGTTTGGAAGCGGCGGACATGAGATTGGCAATCTTCTTGCAACAAGACTGGATATTCCGTTATATGATAACAATCTTGTCAGAATGGCAGCAGAGAAGATGGATATCAGAGAAGAGACGGCAAAGGCAATTGATGAGACTTCTCTTAACAGTTTCGTATCCAGTTATCTGATCACACCGATGGGATATTCTTCCTATATTAATTCGGAAGAATATGTGCAGCCGTTATCTGAGCAGATGTATGAACTGCAGACGGAGATCATCAAAAAACTTGCAGAACGTGGGCCATGTGTGATCGTGGGCAGATGTGCAGACTATATCCTGAAGGACAATCCAAACTGCATTAACGTATTCATCTGTGCTGACCGGGCTGACCGCATCAAACGTATAGCGGAAAGATACGATGTGTCTGAGAAGAAAGCGCTGGATCGCATCAAACGTATGGACAGAGAACGAAAATATTATTACGAAACTCATACAGGACAGGAATGGGGAAGCATCAGTTCTCATGATATATTATTGAATGCCAGCCTTCTTGGGATCGAAGGAACGGTTAATGTACTGGAAGGAATCTATAAAAGATAACGGACAATGAAATGAAAGATGTAATAAGAAATGAGCGGTGTATGCCGCTCATTTCTTATTGCCCTTAAACATTATGATTCGAATCCAAGTACCGTTTCTGTATTCTGAATATCTGAATATAATTTCAGATGCATGCCTTCTGTATGGCATACTTTTACAATATCCTCATACTCTTTGCAATCCGGAAGTATTTTCATAAGCATGTTAGGCATATTATGAAAAATATTACGGTTAAATATACAGGGATCATTCAAAAGTACTCATATGGCCACATCCTTTCTGTAAAAATAGTCTGTATATAATGTATTATACAGAAAAAAAGAGTGAAAATTACAGGATAAATGAGAAAAATATACAAAGTAAGACTACATATTTTGCTTGAAAAATACGACCATAACATCTAGAATAAAAATGTTATGAAAAAAAGAATAAAGGAGAGACGGTAGATATGGAAATGTTTATTGATATATTACTGGATGCGGCAATCGATTGTGTGAAGATGCTTCCATTCCTGTTTCTTGCATTTCTGCTGATAGAGGCACTGGAGCATTATTCCAGTGATTTTACAAAAAAACTCATGGTGAAAGTAGATAAGGCAGGACCGGTTGTAGGAGCAATCGTAGGATGTGTCCCTCAGTGTGGATTTTCGGTTATGGCAGCAAATCTGTATTCAGGCGGAATCATTACGGTTGGAACATTGATCGCAGTGTTTCTGGCCACATCGGATGAGGCAATACTTATTATAATGGGAAATCCGGAACATGCAGGAAAGATCGGTGTGCTGCTTCTGGCAAAAGTGATCATTGCAATTATTGCAGGATATCTGGTAGATATCTTCTTTAAAAAAGAAATTGCAGTGCCGCATCATGAAGGAGAACTCTGTCATGACTGTGGATGTCACAATCATTCGGCTGGAATAGTAAAACCTGCACTTCGCCATACGGGAAAGATTTTTTTGTATCTGTTTGTATTTACGTTTATTTTAAATCTGTGTATTGACATACTTGGAATTGACAAGATTTCAGCTATGATGCTTGGAGATACTGTGTTCCAGCCGGCAATTGCGGCTTTGATCGGCCTGATCCCAAATTGTGCGGCGTCCGTGATTCTGACACAGCTGTATCTGAGTGGGGCAATTTCTTTTTCCTCTGTGATTGCGGGACTTTGCACGGGAGCCGGTATCGGGCTTGTAGTATTGTTCAAAGTGAATCCGGATAAGAAGGAAAATATAAAAATTATAGCAGTATTGTATGTGATTGCTGTGATTGCAGGTCTGATCCTGGAGCTGACCGGAGTGTAGAATGCTGTCTGTGGCATAGAATTGCATTTTTGGAAGAATGTGTTATAATATTGACAACTAGGTGATGAGGCTTAGAGAGATTTAGGAGGAAATGAAATGGCTACAAAAAAAGTAACAACAGCAACCACAAAGGATGTAACTGCAAAAGTAACTGCACCAGTGACAAAGACATCAGAAAAAGCAGAGACAACGAAGAAAGCAGAGACAGTAAAGGCAGTGGCAGCAACAGAGCCGAAGAAGATAGAGAAGGAGCCGGTAAAAACAGCAGCTCCAAAGACCGAGCCAGTAAAACCGACTACAAAAGAAGAAACAGCTAAGCCGGAAGCAAAGAAGGCCGAGAAAAAAGTTGAAGACAAAGCTGTAAAGACAGAATCTGTCAAGAAAGCTGAAGCTGAGACAAAGACAGCAGCAAAGAAGACGATCACAAAGAAGACGACAGCAAAGAAGACAACTGCGAGAAAAACAACAGCAAAAAAAGAAATCAAAGTAAGTGCGTTTGTAGAATACTTTGGAAAACAGGTAGAAGAAAAAGATATGATCGCAAGAGTAAAGAAGGCATGGACATCTTCTGGAAGGAAAATCGGAGATATCAAGACGATGGAGTTATACATAAAACCAGAAGAATCTGCAGTATACTATGTTATTAATGGAACAGAGACAGGAGCAGTAGCATTCTAGAGGCGGATATAAGGAACCAAAGGCTGTGAATCTTCGGAGGCACAGTCTTTTCTATTCTTAAAGCATAATAAGGGGCAAAGGAGAAACGGGTATGAATATGGAGAACTTTACATCAGTTTTTAATTCGGCAGATGGGCCCACGAGTATATTTGTTGCAGGGAAGACACCGGAGATAATGGGTGTGCTGATTGCGATTGTTGTAGTGGGTGTGATTATTTCATTGTTTGGTCTGAAGCTTGTAAGAGTACTTTCGGCGATGATGGGACTTGGAACCGGAGCAGTGATCGGAGCAGTGATCGGAACAGTGGCAGGTTTTGATACGACAAAGATGGTTGCGACAATTGCCGTGTGCGGAGTGGTATTGTGTATCATGTGTGCAGTACTACGAAAATTCGGAATATTTATTATGACTTTCTTGGGATCATGGGGGACATTTGTTACCCTTGTGGAAGCGCGGTCAGTTATAGTACTTGGAATCTGCGCAGCGGTTGCACTGGTCATCGCAATACTGACAGTCATCTTTGCGGAATTCCTGGTCATCTTTGTAACCGGTATTGTAGGAGGAGTGGAAGCAGGAATGGCACTTCCGTTTCTTCTTGGGATGACAAAGATTGGCTGGATCGGATATGTAATGAGTGCAGCGATCGCAGTAATTGGCATCACGGTTCAGACAATGATGCAGTCGAGAAAGATCGGAAAGAGGGAAAAAATATTTTCGAAAAAGATCAAAGAACAGGTTTCGATGGAATCGGAAGTAGAAAAGGCCAGAATGCTTCTCGATGATGGAGATGTGGAAGAATCTCAGGAGGAAGAAACGGAAGCCGGAGATCAGGGAGATCAGGGAGATCAGGGAGAACCGGAAGAGACGGTGACAGAGATATTTGACATAGACGATGATAAGCCGGAGCCGGAAGATACAGATGATGAGGAAAATGTAGATGTCAAAATGACGGATGTGCCGGAAGGCGGATTCCTGGATGAAGATGATGTCGAGATATTCGAGACAGACGATTCGGATGTCGTAGTTCTTCATGCGGATGATATTGACTAAAGCAAAAAATATATACCCGTTGCAGAAAATTAAGATCTGCAACGGGTATTTTTGTTATAAGGGATGTGCTATAATGTTGCTAAGAATAAAGTTAAGGAGGCTTACTTATGAAATTGGATATGCATTGCCATGTGCGGGAAGGCTCAGTAGACAGCAGGGTAAGCTTGGACGAATACATCACAACCCTGAAGAAAAAAGGATTTGACGGGATGCTGATCACAGATCACGATACGTATCATGGTTATCGTCATTGGAAATATCATATGAAAGGCAAGGTACATGAAGATTTTGTTGTGTTGAAAGGAATCGAGTATGATACTCTGGATGCGGGACATATCATTTGTATTATGCCGGAAGGTGTAAAGATGCGTCTTCTGGAAGTAAAGGGACTCCCGGTGTCAGTTCTGATTGACTTTGTGCACAGACACGGAGGAATTCTCGGACCGGCACATCCATGCGGGGAAAAGTATCTGAGTTTTACTAATACGGGAAGGTTTTATAAATCACCGGAACTGATCAAAAGGTTTGATTTCATTGAGGCGTTTAATGCATGTGAATCAGCAGAATCGAATGAAGGAGCAAGGAAGCTTGCAGAGAAATACAAAAAGCCGGGAATCGGCGGAAGTGACGCACACAGACCGGACTGCATAGGGACAGGCTATACCATTCTTCCGGAAAGAGTGACCTGTGAGACGGAACTGATCGCCCTGATACGGAGTAAAGCGGCAATTGAGGCCGGAGGCGTGTTGTACGGAAAGACAGCCAAAGACAAGATGGGACCAGCGCATAAGATCCTGACGTATTCATTCTGGTTCTATAATAAGGGCGGGGCACTTCTGAAAAAACGAAAAAGAACCTTGAAAGGAAAGATTGAAAATCCGGCAACACCGATTGATCCGATTGAAATTCCATACCTGCATAATATAAAAAAACAGAAATAAAAAGAAGATGTATTTTTGAAAAATTATGCATTAAAATTTATAATTTCTTGCATGCCCTTTTTTACTGTGCTAAAATACAGTATAAAATTATGAGAATCAAGGAGGTAAAGATTCGTTATGGGAATGACGATGACACAGAAGATATTGGCAGCACATGCTGGGCTCGACAGCGTGACAGCCGGTCAGTTAATAGAAGCAAAATTAGATGTAGTCATGGCAAATGATATTACAGGTCCTATGGCATTACCAATCTTCAGACAGATGGCAGATAAAGTATTTGATAAAGATAAAGTAGTTCTTGTTCCGGACCATTTTACACCGAACAAAGACATCAAGTCTGCGGAAAACTCAAAAGCAATCCGTGAGTTTGCCAAAGATCAGGGGCTCAGCTGGTATTTTGAACAGGGAAAATCAGGAGTAGAACATGCAATTCTTCCGGAAGCAGGAGTGGTTGCAGCAGGTGAATGTATCATCGGAGCAGATTCGCATACTTGCACATATGGTGCACTTGGTGCATTTTCGACAGGTGTCGGAACGACGGATATTGCAACAGGTATGGCAATGGGAGAACTGTGGTTCAAAGTTCCGAGTGCGATCAAGTTCGTACTGACAGGGAAGCCGGGCAGATATGTAAGCGGTAAAGATATCATCATTCATATCATCGGCAAGATCGGTGTAGATGGTGCACTTTATAAATCTATGGAATTTACCGGAGATGGAATCAGGAATCTTTCTATGGCAGACAGATTCACAATGGCAAATATGGCGATCGAAGCCGGAGCCAAGAACGGAATCTTCCCGGTAGATGAGAAGACAGAAGAATATTTAAAAGAACATACAAAGAAAGACTATCATGTATATGAAGCGGACGAAGATGCGGAATACGAAAGTATTGTAGAGATTGATCTTTCAGAAGTCCGTCCAACCGTTGCATTTCCACATCTTCCGGGAAATGCGAAGACAATTGACGAGATCGAGGCAATGGAACCGATCAAAATCGATCAGGTTGTGATCGGATCCTGTACAAACGGAAGAATGGAAGATATGAGAAAAGCAGCTGCCATTCTTCAGGGACATACGGTTCATCCGGATGTACGTGTTATGGTCATTCCGGCTACACAGAAGATATACAAACAGTGTATCAGAGAAGGCCTTCTGGAAATTTTCGTAGACGCAGGATGTGCAGTTAATACACCAAGCTGCGGACCTTGTATGGGTGGACATATGGGCGTTATGGCAGCAGGAGAAAAATGTGTATCTACAACAAACCGTAACTTTGTGGGAAGAATGGGACATGTAGATTCTCTGATTTATCTGGCATCACCGGAAGTAGCAGCAGCAAGTGCGATCGCAGGATACATCGCAAATCCAGAGAAAGTAGGTGACAAATAATGAAAGCTTTAGGACATGTTTTTAAATACGGTGATAACGTAGATACAGACGTAATCATCCCGGCAAGATATCTGAATTCTTATGATGCACAGGAGCTTGCGAGCCATGCAATGGCAGATATCGATCCTGAATTCGTCAATAAGGTACAGCCTGGAGATATCATTGTTGCCAACAAGAACTTTGGATGTGGTTCTTCCAGGGAACATGCACCGTTATGTCTTAAGACAGCAGGTGTCAGTTGCGTTATTGCAGAGACATTTGCAAGAATTTTCTATCGCAATGCGATCAACATCGGACTTCCGATCATTGAGTGTCCGGAGGCTGCAAAAGCAATTGAAGCAGGTGATGAAGTAGAGATTGATTTTGACAGCGGTAAGATCTATGACAGAACAAAAGGAACAGAATTCAAGGGACAGCCGTTTCCAGAGTTCATGCAGAAACTGATCGCAGCAGGCGGACTGGTAAAATATACAAACAGTAAGAGAAAGTAATCATAATAAGGAGAGCGTTGGCATGGGTTTATATTACAAAAGTACAAGAAATTCTAATCTGAAAGTAACAGCATCAGAGGCAATTCTGAAAGGACTTGCTCCGGATGGCGGACTTTTTGTACCATCGGAACTTCCGAAGCTGGATGTAACAATGTCAGATCTGAAAGGAAAGACATATCAGGAGATCGCATATCTCGTAATGAAGCAGTTCCTGACAGATTTTACAGAAGAGGAACTGAAAAACTGTATTGATAAAGCATATGACAGCAAATTTGACACAGAAGAAATTGCGCCGCTCGTAAAAGTAGATGATACTTATTACATGGAATTGTTCCATGGTGCAACAATCGCATTCAAAGATATGGCATTATCAATCCTGCCGCATCTGATGACAACTTCGGCAAAGAAGAACGACGTTAAAAATGAGATCGTGATTCTGACTGCAACATCCGGAGATACAGGAAAAGCCGCACTTGCAGGCTTTGCGGATGTGGAAGGAACGAGGATCATCGTATTCTATCCAAAGAATGGTGTCAGCAAGGTACAGGAACTCCAGATGGTGACACAGAGAGGAGAGAATGTAAACGTAGTAGCGATCCATGGCAATTTCGATAATGCACAGAGTGGTGTGAAAGCGATGTTCGAAGATACAGAACTGGCGGAAGAACTCGCAAAGAAAGGCTATCAGTTTTCATCAGCCAACTCTATCAATATCGGACGTCTGGTTCCACAGGTGGTATATTACGTCAATGCATATGCAAAACTTCTGGAAAATGAAGAGATTGAAGATGGTGAAAAGATCAATGTGGTAGTACCGACAGGTAACTTTGGAAATATCCTGGCTGCATATTATGCAAAACAGATGGGAGTACCGATTGATAAGCTGGTATGTGCTTCAAATGACAATAAGGTATTGTTTGACTTCTTCCAGACAGGAGATTATGACAGAAATCGTGAGTTTATCCTCACTACATCTCCATCCATGGATATTCTGATTTCCAGCAATCTGGAACGTCTGATCTACAGAATCAGCGGAGATGATGATCAGAAGACGAAGGATATGATGGAAGCATTAAAATCAGCTGGAAAATATACGATCACAGAAGATATGAAGGAGCGTCTTGCTGATTTCGCAGCAGGGTACGCAACAGAAGAAGAGTGCGCAGAGAATATTAAAAAAGTATACGATAAGACAGGATATGTTATGGATACGCATACAAGTGTAGCGTCGTATGTATGCGGCTGTTATCAGAAGAACAGTGGCGACGATAAGAAATGTGTGATCGCGTCGACTGCAAGTCCGTACAAATTCGTGAAGAGTGTGATGAGCGCAATCGATCCGAAGTATGCTGATCAGGATGAATTCAGCCTTCTGAGTGTTTTGGAAGAAACATCCGGACGTGAGATGCCACAGGCAATCAAAGATATTCTGAATGCTAATATCCTGCATGATCTGGAATGTGATGCAGATAAGATGAAAGACACAGTAAAGAATATTTTAGAAGTATAAAACTTTATATTAAAAATAAATAAAATTCATAATCGATAAAAATTACTAAATGCAAGGTTTTTATAAAAATCTTGCATTTTTGAACTATATAAAAGAATAAAAGTAGAAAAAATAACGGATTGCGATATAGGAGTTGCAAAATAGTGCTTTGAAAAGATTGTTAAAGTGTTGACTTTTGCGCGGAAAAATGCAATAATAAGGCAAATGCTGTTGTGGGAGAGTATGAAAAACCAGAATTTATAAATATACAACAGTAAATAAAAGAAAAGAGGTTAAATGAAGATGGCTAAAATCGATTTAAGTAAGTATGGCATTTCAGGAACGACGGAAATCGTGCACAATCCTTCTTATGAATTATTATTTGAGGAAGAGACAAAACCGGAACTGGAAGGTTTTGAAAAAGGACAGGAAAGTGAACTTGGTGCAGTCAATGTAATGACAGGTATCTATACTGGACGTTCTCCTAAAGATAAGTTCATCGTAGTTGATGAGAATTCAAAAGATACTGTATGGTGGACATCTGATGAATATAAGAATGATAACCATCCTGCAACACAGGAAGCTTGGAACGCAGTAAAAGATATTGCAATCAAAGAACTTTCTAACAAAAAACTTTATGTTGTAGATGCATTCTGCGGAGCAAACAAAGATACACGTATGGCAATCCGTTTCATCGTAGAAGTTGCATGGCAGGCTCATTTTGTAACAAATATGTTCATCAAACCTTCAGAAGAAGAACTTGAGAATTTTGAGCCAGACTTCGTAGTATACAATGCTTCTAAAGCAAAAGTTGAAAATTACAAAGAATTAGGACTGAACTCAGAGACAGCAGTAATGTTCAACATCACAAGCAAAGAGCAGGTTATCGTGAATACATGGTACGGCGGAGAGATGAAGAAAGGTATGTTCTCTATGATGAACTACTTCCTCCCACTTAAGGGAATGGCTTCTATGCACTGCTCAGCCAATACAGATCTGAACGGAGAGAATACAGCAATCTTCTTCGGACTTTCAGGAACAGGAAAGACAACACTTTCTACAGATCCTAAGCGTCTTCTGATCGGTGATGACGAGCACGGATGGGATGACAACGGAGTATTTAACTTTGAAGGCGGATGCTATGCTAAGGTTATTAACCTTGACAAAGAGTCTGAGCCGGATATCTACAATGCAATCAAGCGTAACGCACTTCTTGAGAACGTAACACTTGATGAAAATGGAAAGATTGATTTCGCAGATAAGACTGTAACAGAGAATACACGTGTATCTTATCCGATCGATCATATTGAAAATATCGTGCGTCCTGTATCTTCAGCACCTGCTGCTAAAAATGTAATCTTCCTGTCAGCTGATGCATTCGGAGTACTTCCACCGGTATCTGTACTGACACCAGAGCAGACACAGTACTACTTCCTGTCAGGATTTACAGCAAAACTTGCAGGTACAGAGCGTGGAATCACAGAGCCTACACCTACATTCTCAGCTTGCTTCGGACAGGCATTCCTGGAACTGCATCCTACAAAATATGCAGAGGAACTTGTTAAGAAGATGGAGAAGAGCGGTGCAAAAGCATACCTGGTTAACACAGGATGGAACGGAACAGGAAAACGTATCTCTATCAAGGATACACGTGGAATCATTGATGCCATCCTGAACGGAGACATCAAGAATGCTCCAACAAAGACAATTCCATACTTCAACTTCGAAGTACCTACAGAACTTACCGGTGTTGACACAGGAATCCTTGATCCTCGTGACACATATGCCGATGCAGCTGAGTGGGATGAAAAAGCAAAAGATCTTGCTACAAGATTTATCAAGAACTTTGCTAAATATGAAGGAAATGAAGCTGGTAAAGCTTTAGTTTCAGCAGGACCACAGTTATAAGAGACACTTATCTATCTGATTAAAATCAGACAATTGTAAAGGGTTGTAAAATCCATGTAAATGGGTTATAATAAGTGCAGTGGAAACCTGAAATGTTCGATACTCTTGTAGTTTTGAACCTACAATACTTTAAACGGGAGTCTTACATCTCTGTAATATGTCAGGCCATCGACTTTGCAGTGGAAGGCAGAAAAGCAGATGCGGATACCCACCTAGCGGGTGCTAGGAGTCAGAATACAGGAACCGGCATTTTGGGGAATATACAAAAGATAAAAGACAGTCGTTTTAACGGCTGTCTTTTTTTGAAATCGCCATCAGGTTCAGGTAAGCGGATCTGAGAAAGACAGTCAAAGAAAGGAAAATAAAGTGCGGAAACGGAACAACAGGCATTATAGCATCTACATTGCATGGATTTTATTGCTGCTGTGTCTGATTACAGGGCTGAAATCCGGGTTAGAAAAAAATGCAGCCGGAAAGAAGGAGTCCTATCCGGGAATATCGATTCAGAGCCGGTGGGAAGAATTGTGGAAAACAGTATCATCGAAAGACAGAGAGGAAGAAAGTGAAAGTAAAGACAAGACCCCGGAAAAGGATGCGGATCCTCAGAGAAATATCCGGATATTGATCATGACAGATGGATATCAGCAGATCGTACATAGAGAGGTAGAAATCAGTGCAGCGGGAGGCTTAAGAATAGAAAAGAAAGATGGCCTGGAAGAAACTGCAGGAAATGAAAAAATTAAGATCACAAAAGAAGATACGGGATTTCAAAATGGAAAGATCCGTATACAGGCAATTGATGGCGGAGAGATAACCGTTCGCAGTATCAGGCGGGGCTATGGGAATCCGTCTTATGCAGGTGCGTTGGATCTGTATGCCACATCAGAAGGAGTTGTGATGGTAAATGAACTTCCGCTGGAGAATTATCTGTGTAAAGTGGTTCCGAGTGAGATGCCTGCATCATATCAGAAGGAAGCATTAAAGGCCCAGGCGATATGCGCAAGAAGTTATGCATACCGGCAGATTATGGATTATGCATATCCGGAATATCAGGCTCATGTGAATGACAGTACGGATTACCAGGTGTATAATAATTCGGCATCGCAGCAAGCTGCAACAGAGGCTGTACAGGAGACGGCAGGAAAAGTATTGAAATATAATGGAAATATTATAACCGCCTATTACTATTCGACTTCCTGTGGAAAGACAACAACGATGGCTGCGTGGGGAACGAAAGAGAAGGCAGAAAATGCATATCTTCAGTCTGTAGAAGTGAAAGATCAGACAGGTGATTATGAGAGAAATCTTCCATGGTACCGGTGGGAAGCAGATATAGATCAGAATACATTGTCCAAAATGATCGCAGAGAATACAAAAAAGAATATAGGAACTGTGCAGTCACTGGAGGTGACGAAAAGCGGACCGGGCGGTGCAGCGTTACAGATAAAAGTATCAGGAGATCTGGGAACAGTTGTTGTTGATACGGAAAATAAGATCCGCAGAGCACTGGGGGGAAGCGGATATGAGATAAAGAAACAGGACGGGACAGCTGTAAAGGGAAGCAGACTTCTTCCGAGTGCCTTTTTTAAAGTAGAAAAGAAAGGAAACACCTTCAAGATTAAGGGCGGTGGATATGGACACGGCATTGGCATGAGTCAAAACGGAGCAAATGAAATGGCAAAAAAAGGAAAGAATTATCAGCAAATACTGCAAATGTTCTATCCAGGAACGACAATTGAATGATAAGTATAATCAATGAAAAAGTATTTGAAAAAATACAACAAGAAACAGAATAATTTCTAATAGACAAATAAATGAAAATCGGGTAGAATATAGAGACGAATATTTTGGGAGATAAGAATGAAAAAAGTTAAGTTTCTATATGATAAAGTAATGGAAATAACCGGACAGGTCGGAAAAGATCATGTAGGTGCCTATGCTGCACAGGCAGCGTATTTCTTTATGCTCAGTATGATTCCGATCATTTTACTGCTGATCACATTGGTACAGTATACACCGGTTACGAAGGCAGATGTTATGACAGCGGTTCTTCAGGTGTTTCCAAAATCCGTAGACAGTCTGATTACGTCGATCGTTAATCAGGTTTATAATCAGTCCGGCGGAATCATCTCGCTGACTATTATTGTTGCACTCTGGTCAGCCGGGAAAGGGGTGCTGGCACTGACGACAGGTTTGAACTGTGTCTATGACTGTAAAGAGACACGTAATTATATTATTTTGCGAATACGTGCAACCTTTTATACAGTGGCATTTATAATTGTGATCATTTTTCTACTGGTATTATCGGTATTCGGTAATACGTTGAATCTGTTTGTAACGGAACACTATCCGGTGATGGAACGCTTGGTGGATCAGATCATGCGGATTCGTGGAATCATCACGCCGGTATTACTGTTTGTATTTACGATGATGATCTATAAATTCCTGCCGAACCACATTGTACAGTTGAGAATCCAGCTGATGGGAGCTGCATTTTCAGCAGTCGGATGGATGATCGTATCCTGGATTTTCTCGGTCTATCTGGATATTTTTAAAGGATTTTCATCAATGTATGGGAGTCTGACAACGATTGTATTGATCATGTTGTGGCTGTATTTTTGTATGTATATCTTACTGCTGGGCGGAGAAGTAAATATGATTTTGCGGGATATGGAGCAGGGGTAGAATTTCTGACTTGACAACTCTGATCCATATGATACAATAATTAGGTATTATGAGATAAAGGCAATGACCGTGTAAGTAGTGAGCCATTTTCCGATAGAGAGAGGGAATCAACAGGCTGAAAGTTCCCTTGGGTTCAGATGGTAAATGAATTTCCCGCGTGAGCTGTGTTCTTGAAATAACAGTAGAGAACGCCGTATGATGCACGTTACGCAATAATGAGTGTCCGTAAAAGTTTTTACGGGAATCAGGGTGGTACCACGGGTTATATGTCTCGTCCCTTTTGGGGCGGGGCTTTTTTAATACCAAAAAGCATACGCTGATATAAAGATATGCGGAGAAAGGAAGAAAATGATGAAAGAAAGACTGCAGAACATCAAAGATGAAGCATTGAAGGCAATTGAAGCTGCCGATATGCCGGAAAAACTGAATGATGTGCGTGTAAAGTTCCTTGGTAAAAAGGGAGAACTTACCGCTGTATTAAAAGGTATGAAAGACGTTGCACCGGAGGACAGACCGAAGGTCGGACAAATGGTAAACGAGACAAGGGCGGCAATTGAAGCTGTTCTGGAAGAAAATAAAGAAAAGATGGAAAAGGCAATCCGTGCAGAAAAGCTGAAAAAAGAAGTGATCGATGTTACACTTCCGGCTAAGAAAAATTGTGTCGGACACCGTCATCCGAATACAATTGCACTGGAAGAAGTAGAGCGTGTATTCACCGGTATGGGATATGAAGTCGTAGAAGGGCCGGAGATTGAGTATGACGAGTATAACTTCCGTAAACTGAACATTCCAGACGGACATCCGGCAAAGGATGAGCAGGATACATTCTATATCAATAAAGATATCGTGCTTCGAACACAGACATCTCCTGTACAGGCTCGTATTATGGAACAGGGCAAGCTCCCAATCTGTATTCTGTCACCGGGACGTGTATTCCGTTCAGATGAAGTTGATGCGACACATTCTCCATCCTTCCATCAGATTGAAGGATTGATCATTGATAAGAATATCTCGTTTGCCGACTTAAAGGGAACACTGGAAGTATTTGCAAAAGAATTATTCGGGGAAGATACAAAGACAAAATTCAGACCACATCATTTCCCATTCACAGAGCCAAGTGCAGAGATGGATGTAAGCTGCTTCAAATGCGGTGGAAAAGGATGCCGTTTCTGTAAAGGATCCGGATGGATTGAGATTCTTGGATGCGGAATGGTACATCCACATGTGCTGGAAATGTGTGGAATCGACCCGGAAAAATATACAGGATTCGCGTTTGGTGTAGGACTGGAACGTATCGCACTTCTGAAGTACGAGATCGATGACATGAGACTGTTATACGAAAATGATATCAGATTCTTAAAACAGTTCTAGCGAGCACAAGTAATAATACGAAAAGGAGATTTATAAATGAATACTTCATTATCATGGATAAAAGCGTATGTTCCGGATCTTGATGTAACAGCTCAGGAATATACAGATGCAATGACTTTGTCTGGTACAAAAGTCGAAGGTTATGAGAAATTAGATGCAGATCTTGATAAGATCGTGATCGGACAGATCGACAAGATTGAGAAACATCCGGATGCAGATAAACTGATCATCTGCCAGGTAAATGTCGGAACAGAGACGATTCAGATCGTAACAGGCGCTCCGAATGTAAAAGAGGGAGACAAGGTACCGGTTGTATTAGCAGGCGGACGTGTAGCAGGCGGACATGAGCCTGGACAGCGTGTAGAAGGCGGAATCAAGATCAAAAAGGGAAAACTCCGTGGTGTTGAAAGTGATGGTATGATGTGTTCCATCGAAGAACTTGGCTCTAACAGAGATATGTATCCGGAGGCTCCGGAATACGGAATCTATATCTTCGACGATGATGCCGTTGTAGGCGAGAGTGCGATCAAATCACTTGGCCTCGATGATGTCGTTGTAGAATATGAGATCACATCTAACCGTGTAGATTGCTTCAGTGTTGTAGGTATTGCAAGAGAGGCAGCAGCTACATTTAATAAAGCGTTCTATCCACCTGTTGTCACACCAACAGGAAATGATGAGAATGCAGCAGATTATATCAAAGTAACCGTTAAGAATCCGGAACTTTGCCCAAGATATTGTGCAAGAATCGTAAAGAACATTAAGATCGGACCATCTCCAAAATGGATGCAGAGACGTCTGGCTTCTGTAGGAATCCGCCCGATCAACAACCTGGTTGATATTACAAACTATGTAATGGAAGAATACGGACAGCCAATGCATGCATATGACCTTGATACGATCGAAGGAAAAGAAATTGTAGTGCGTACTGCAGAAAAAGGTGAGAAATTCACAACTCTTGACGGACAGGAAAGAGAGATGGATGAATCTGTACTGATGATCTGTGACGGTAAGAAATCCATCGGTATCGCAGGTATCATGGGTGGAGAAAACTCTATGATCACAGACGATGTTCAGACAATGTTATTCGAAGCAGCTTGCTTTGATGGAACCAACATCCGTAAATCAAGCAAGAAGATCGGACTTCGTACCGATGCATCCGGTAAATTTGAGAAGGGTCTGGATCCAAATAATGCAGAGGCAGCCATTGACCGTGCATGCCAGCTGATCGAAGAGATGGGAGCCGGTGAAGTTGTCGGAGGAATGGTTGATGTATACAGCAAGAAGAAAGAGCCTGTAAGAGTACCATTTGATGCGGAAAAGATCAACAAGCTGCTTGGAACAGACATTTCTAAAGAAGAAATGATCGGATACTTTAAGAAGATCGGTCTGGAATTCGATGAAGAGACAAGCGAAGTCATCGCACCTACTTTCCGTCATGACTTATTCCGCATCGCCGACCTTGCGGAAGAGGTTGCAAGATTCTACGGATATGATAACATTCCGACCACACTTCCAAGTGGAGAAGCTACAACAGGAAAATTATCATTTAAGTTAAGAGTAGAGCAGGTTGCACGTGATATCGCTGAGTTCTGCGGATTCAGCCAGGGAATGACATATTCATTCGAAAGCCCGAAGGTATTTGACAAGCTTCTAATTCCGGAAGATTCTGATCTTCGTAAGGCTATTCCGATCATGAACCCACTGGGAGAAGATTATAGTATCATGCGTACATCTTCTTTGAATGGTATGCTGACATCACTTGCAACAAACTATAACAGAAGAAATAAAGACGTAAAATTATACGAACTGGCTAACATTTATCTCCCAAAGGCACTTCCACTTGCAGAACTGCCGGATGAAAGAGTACAGTTCACACTTGGTATGTATGGCGAAGGCGACTTCTTCACTATGAAGGGTGTCGTAGAAGAGTTCTTCGATAAAGTAGGACTTCATAAGAAAGAAAAATACGATCCGAATGCAGGAAAATCATTCCTTCACCCGGGACGTCAGGCAAACATCATTTATGATGATGTAGTAGTCGGATATCTTGGAGAAGTACATCCGGAAGTTGCAGATAACTATGGAATCGGAACAAGAGCCTACATTGCAGTAATCGATATGCCAGAGATCGTAGCAAGAGCAACATTTGATCGTAAATATACAGGAATTGCAAAATTCCCTGCAGTGACACGTGACATCAGTATGGTAATGCCAAAAGAGATTCTGGTAGGACAGATTGAAGATGTGATCGAAAGCAAGGGCGGTGAATATCTGGAAAGCTATTCACTGTTCGATATTTACGAAGGTGCTCAGATTAAAACAGGATTCAAATCTGTTGCATATTCTATCGTATTCCGTGCAAAGGATAAGACTCTGGAAGATGCAGATGTATCTGCAGCTATGGACCGTATCTTAAAGGCACTCGAGGGTATGGGAATCGAACTTCGTAAATAAAAAAACATTCATTCATATCAGATAAAAGCTCGGTAAAAAGAGCAAGAGGATTACGTATGAAGAAAAAACAGATCGTAGGTCTGGTAGTAGCGGCAGCACTGTTCGTTGGAGTCAGTGCTGCCAGCGTATTTACCAATACAATTTCAAAAAATCTGCTTCAGAACAGTGCAGATGATATAATTAATCTCGGAGGTTCGTATCAGTTTAATCCACCGTCTGAAGATTATATTGCAATCGTAAGAGTAGAAGGTACGATCCAGGAACAGAGTGGAAGCAGTACACTGGAGGCATCCAGTGGATATCAGCATGATTCAACGATGAATTATATCGATGAATTGATGGATGATTCTAACAATAAAGGAATTCTTCTGTATGTAGATTCTCCGGGAGGAACTGTCTATGAATCCGAAGAACTGTATCAGAAACTGAAAGAATATAAAGAGACAACAAAACGTCCGATCTGGGATTATATGGCACATTATGCGGCATCCGGTGGATATATGGTGTCTATGGCATCGGATAAAATCTATGCAAATTCGAATACAACGACCGGTTCCATCGGTGTGATCATGTCAGGATATGATATGTCCGGGCTGTATAAAAAGCTTGGAATCCGTTATGTAAGTATCACGAGCGGAAAGAATAAGGACAGCAGCAAATTTACGGACGAGCAGATTGCTATTTATCAGGATCAGATCAATGAAGCTTATGAGAAATTCGTGAATATCGTGGCAGACGGCCGTGATATGTCAGTGGAGGATGTAAAGAAACTGGCAGACGGAAGAACTTATACTGCAAAGCAGGCGAAGAACAACGGTCTGATCGATGAGATCAGTCTGTATCCGGATATGAAAGATGCAATGAGCAAAAAACTTGGAACATCTACATTTTATGAGATGGAATCAGATGAAGGACTTTTGCAGTCGCTGTTTTCCAAAGCAGAATCATTAGTTCCGAAGTCAGAAGCGCAGGTTCTGACGGAAACCGCCAAAAGTGTAGAAAGCGGGGTGCCGATGTACTATGCAGAACAGTTACGATAATCAGGAGAAGTTAGCCAGACAGAACAGTTGCTGTGCCAGTGGGAATCTGGAGTATGCAGGGTTCTGGGTGCGGATGGCGGCTTATATGATCGACAGTGTGGTAGTATTTGCAGGCCTCCTGATCGTGCGGCTGATATTTGCAGGTATCTCACTGGCTGGCGGTGGTGCGATAACGGGAACGGATATCCTGTTTCATTATTCGTTGAAAGATATCATACTGTATGCTCTGAAAGTGTTATATTTTATTGCATTTACCTATCTGACAGGAACGACACTTGGAAAGAAAGCGATGAATCTCCGGGTAGTTTCAAAAAATCCGGAAGAGAAGCTGACACTGTTCAATGTGGTGTACCGCGAGACGGTTGGAAGATTCTTATGTAGCCTTCCGGTGAATATCGGTTATATTGTTGCAGGAATTGATTCGGAAAAACGTGGATTTCATGACCTGCTTTGTGATACCAGAGTGGTCTATCAGAAGAAGATAAAAGCATGGATGGCGCAACCGGGAACAGTTGTACCAGAATGTGAAAAGCCAAATGTAGAAGAGCAGAAACAGCAGACATCAGAGGGTGAGCTGTCAAAAACGAAGGAAAATGTCCAAATGAAAGAGTCTGGGATACGGGAATTGAAAAAAACAGAAAATACACAGAGTTCTGTAGTTGAGAAACTGGGAAAACCAGTGTATAATGGCTATCGTCTGGTAGAAAATAAATCAGAAAAAGAAATAGCTTCAAATGCAACTGTAAATGAAAACATATCAGAAAAAGATACGTAAAGAATAAAAGGGAAAGGAATTCATAATTATGAAACGTCAGGATTTTTATTATGAATTGCCGGAAGAACTGATTGCACAGGATCCGCTTGAGGATCGTTCGAGCTCCAGACTTCTTGTCCTTGACAAGGAGACCGGGGCTTTTTCCCATCATGTATTTAAAGAAATCACAGAGTATCTGCATGAGGGAGACTGTCTGGTAATCAATGATACAAAGGTTATTCCGGCAAGACTGATTGGTTCCAAAGTAGAGACCAATGCCAAAATCGAAGTATTATTATTGAAGAGAAAAGAAAACAACGTATGGGAGACGCTGGTAAAACCAGGTAAGAAAGCAAAAGTCGGAGCAAAGATTAGTTTCGGTGATGGCCTTCTGATGGGAGAAGTCATTGATGTGGTAGAAGAAGGAAACCGTCTGATCAAATTCGATTTCGACGGAATTTTTGAAGAAATCTTAGACCAGCTTGGCCAGATGCCGCTGCCTCCATATATCACACACCAGCTGGAGGATAAGAACCGTTACCAGACGGTATATGCAACTCACACAGGTTCGGCAGCAGCACCGACGGCAGGACTGCATTTTACACCGGAACTTCTGGAAGAGATTAAGGCAAAAGGTGTGGATATTGCGAGAGTTACACTTCATGTGGGGCTTGGAACATTCCGTCCGGTAAAAGTGGATGAGATTACCGAGCATCATATGCATTCGGAATTCTTCATGATCGATGAAGAAGCGGCTGAGAAGATCAATCGTGCAAAAGAGACGGGACACCGTGTTATCTGCGTCGGAACGACAAGCTGCAGAACGGTAGAATCGGCAGCAGATGAGAATGGACATCTGGAAGCGAAGAGTGGATGGACACAGATATTCATCTATCCGGGCTATAAATTCAAAGTACTGGATTGTCTGATCACGAACTTCCATCTTCCAGAATCTACATTAATCATGCTGGTATCTGCGCTTGCAGGACGGGAGCACGTGCTTGCGGCTTATGAAGAGGCTGTGAAGGAGAGGTACCGGTTCTTTTCATTTGGGGATGCGATGTTTATTCAGTAGAGTTGCTATTTAATGCATTAAGCGGTTGATACCCGGCCGGACAATCGTACTTCATGAGATGCCGGATGACTTCAAGACCCAGCCGTCCGGAGATTCGGGAATGAAGATTGCATGCGGTGAAATCAAAGCATGGGAACAAGAATGTAAGAACAAAAATGGTAACGAATAAGTGGAGAACCGTCATACAGATAATTTGACATGTAAGTATGAAAACGCTAAAATTGGTGGAGGAATGTAGAAAACTGCAGTCCTCCATTTTTGCGTCAGGGGATATTAAAAAAGCCAAAACCTCGCTCCCTGATGGAAAGGAGTCCATATGCCGAAAAAAGAATTAGCAAAAGGGTATACAACCGGAACCTGTGCACAGGCTGCAACGAGGGCAGCAATGCAGATGCTTTTTACAGGTGAAAAAGTAGAGCAGGTGTCGGTAGAACTGCCGCAGGGAGAAAAGCTGCAGTTGGATATCACGGATATACAGAGAAAATATACAGACAGGGAATTGCCGGATATGGTATCCTGTGCGGTCAAAAAAAACAGCGGAGATGATCCGGATATCACGAATGGAGTACTGGTTTACAGTCAGGTAAGACTTTCTGAAACAGGACAGATTCATATTGATGGCGGGATCGGGGTAGGAAGAGTGACCAGGCCCGGACTGAATCAGCCGGTGGGAGAAGCCGCAATTAACCGTGTGCCAAGGCAGATGATAAGAAAAGAAGTAGAAGAAGCCTGTGAAGAGGTTGGCTATACCGGTGGAATTGATGTAGAGATTTCGATTCCGGAAGGGGCAAGACTGGCAAAAGAAACATTTAATCCAAGACTTGGAATAGAAGGAGGACTTTCAATACTTGGGACAACCGGTATTGTGAATCCGATGAGTGAACAGGCGCTGATCGATACCATTGAAGTAGAGATGAAGGTATGCCTTGCGGAAAAGTACAGGTATCTGATCATTGCACCGGGTAATTACGGATTGGATTTTCTGAAAGAACAGTATAGTATAGAAGAAAATGATGTGGTAAAATGTAGTAACTATATTGGTCAGGCCATAGATATGGCGGTAGAACAGGATTGTAAAGGTGTCCTGCTGGTCGGACATATCGGGAAACTGATCAAGGTATCCGGCGGAATCATGAATACCCATTCCAGATGGGCAGACTGTCGGATGGATTTATTCGCCACGGCCGCATTGAGAGCGGGAATTGCCGGAGAGAAGGTAGTCGAATTTCTTGACTGTGTGACGACGGATGATGCATTGGAGAAATGCAGCGAGGAAGAACGAACACGCATTATGGAAAAAATCATGATGCGTATGGAGGAATATCTGAACTACCGGGGGAAAGGAGAGATACAGGTGGGAGCGGTCACGTTTTCCAATGTATACGGAATCCTTGGAAAGACAGAAAAAGCAGAAGAACTGATAGAAAGATTCAGAAAAGAACGACATATACAATAGATACCAGAGTATGCAGGGAAGTTGCAGGTGGCAGGTTCTTTGCAGGACAGGAAGGAGTCGGAAAATGATACATTTTGTGGGAGCAGGTCCGGGAGCCGAAGATCTGATCACGGTCCGTGGACAGCGTTATCTGGAGCAGGCTGATGTGGTGATCTATGCGGGATCACTGGTGAATCCGGGGCTGTTAAAGAGTACAAAGGAGACATGCGAGATATATAACAGTGCGAAGATGACACTGGAAGAAGTTCTGGAAGTGATGGAACAGGCAGAACGGGAACAGAAGATGACGGTTCGGCTGCATACAGGTGATCCGTGTCTGTACGGTGCAATACGGGAACAGATGGATCATCTGGATGAACTGGGAATTGCGTATGATTCCTGTCCGGGTGTCAGTTCCTTCTGCGGGGCAGCAGCGGCACTGAATCTGGAATATACACTTCCGGAGGTGTCACAGAGTGTTGTCATCACACGTATGGAAGGAAGAACACCGGTTCCGGCGAAGGAAAAGGTTGCAGCGTTTGCAAGTCATAATGCGACGATGGTACTTTTCTTAAGTACAGGACTTCTGGAAAAGCTGGAAGGCCAGTTGATAGAAGGCGGTTATAAAGAAGACACGCCGGCAGCAATTGTATACAAGGCAACATGGCCGGAGGAAGAAAGTTACATCTGTACTGTCAGTACACTGGCAGAGACTGCGAAAGCATATGGAATTACAAAGACAGCATTGATCATCGTTGGAGATGTGGTGACACATCATGCGTATGAACGTTCGAAACTGTATGATCCGGAATTCACCACCGAGTTCCGTCAGGGAGTAAAATAAGATGAAGATTGCAATGATCAGTTTTACCGGAAATGGAAGAAGACTGGAGAAATCTTTAGCACATGAACTGGAAAAAGAAGGACACCAGGTGCTGCAGGCGGTAAAATGCAAAGAACTGGAATCGGACAAGGATGCGGTAAAATGCAGTGCCAGAGAATGGACAGGTGAACAGTTCCGGACGCGGGATGTACTGATCTTTATTGGAGCAGTACAGATTGCCGTGCGCTTGATCGCATCTTTTATAGGATCAAAGACAACAGATCCGGCGGTACTGGTACTGGATGAGAAAGGACAATATTGTATCCCGATTCTGTCCGGGCACATTGGCGGAGCAAATGAGATGGCTGAAAGAATTGCAGAGATGGCAGGAGCACTGCCTGTGATCACAACAGCTACAGATATCCGGGGAAAATGGGCAATAGATGTATTTGCCAGAAAGAATCATCTTTATATAGAAGATATGCAGAAGGCAAAGCAAATTTCGGCAAAGATTCTGGAAGGAAAGACAGTCGTGGCCGCGATTGAGAGCGGAAGAGATTCGATAGAGGGTACTGTGCCGGAAGAAGTGAAGATCGTACCGGAAACCTATGAGAATCCAGATATCTATATCGGGATATATGAACGAAAATTAAGCAGTCATGTATTAAGGCTGATACCACAACGGATCACGGTGGGAATCGGCTGCAGACGGGGGACATCCGCAGAGCAGATAGAACAGCTGGTGGATAAGATACTGAAAGAATCACATATTAATAAGAAAAGTATTGGCAGGATCGCAAGCATTGATCTAAAAAAAGACGAAGAGGGATTGCTTACATTTTGCAACAAATATAACATAGAGCCGGAATTTTATCCGGCAGAAGAATTAAAAAAAGTAGAAGGAGAATTCAGTGTTTCTACATTTGTAAAAAAGGTTACCGGAGTGGATAATGTATGTGAAAGAAGTGCTGTATATACAGGTGGTACACTGCGGATCAGAAAACAGGCAGAAAATGGTGTGACAGCAGCATTTGCCTGGGATAATTGGAGGGTGAAGTTTGAATAAGGTATATGTGATAGGAATGGGACCGGGGGCATATGAACAGATGACGGTGAAAGCAGTCCGGACGCTGGAAAAATGTGATGTGATCGTCGGATATACCGTATATATCGAATTATTAAAAGAATATTTTCCGGATAAGAGATATCTGACAACGTCCATGAGACAGGAGGCAGCACGGTGCAGGATGGCATTCGAAGAGGCAGCAAAAGGAGCTGTAACGGTAATGGTATGCAGCGGAGATGCCGGGATATACGGAATGGCAGGACTGATGTATGAAATCGGTGAGGAATATCCGGAAGTCGCGATCGAAGTAATCCCGGGAGTGACAGCGGCACTGGGAGGTTCTGCGGTACTTGGAGCAGCAGTCGGACATGATGTCAGTCTGATCAGTTTAAGTGATCTTCTGACACCGTGGGAATTGATCGAAGAAAGGCTTCGCTGTGCGGCAAAAGCTGATTTTGTGATCTGCCTTTATAATCCGTCCAGCAGGAAACGCAGTACCTATCTTGCAAAAGCATGTGAGATCATGCTGGAATATAAGGCGGAAGATACCGTCTGCGGAATAGTGAAAAACATTGCCCGCGAGGGAGAAACAATGCAGACACTGACACTGAAAGAATTAAAAGAGACAACAGTAGATATGTTCTCTACTGTATTTATCGGAAATAAACAGACAAAAGTAATTCGGGAAAAAATGGTTACACCAAGGGGATATCGTATATGAAAGACAAAAAGATTCTATTATATGCAGGGACAACAGAAGGAAGAAAATTAGCATCTTATCTCGGAAGAAGAGGCGTAAGACTGCACGTCTGTGTGGCAACCGCTTATGGGGAGAGTCTGCTTCCGGAAGAGAAGAATATAACGGTGACACACGACCGGATGGACAGTGGGCAGATGGGCGAGTTTATGAGGGTGTTTGAGCCGGATTATGTGATCGATGCAACACATCCATATGCCAAAGAAGTGACCAAAAACTTGAAAAGTGCCTGTGAGGTTATGCAGGTTCCGTATTTAAGACTGGTCAGGGGAAGTGAAGAGACCAAAGAAAGCATCTGTGTGGAAAATATGGATGAAGCGATAAAGTATCTGGAAAAAACAGAAGGAAATATTCTGGTAACAACAGGAAGCAAGGAGCTGGAATCCTATACAAGACTGACGGATTACGAAAGCCGGGTATATGCGCGCGTTCTGTCTATTGGCCAGGTGGCTGTTAATTGTGAAGAACTTGGATTCTCCGGACGTCATCTCATCTGTATGCAGGGACCGTTTTCTACGGAAATGAATCGTGCCATGTTAAAGGAATATGATATTGCTTATATGGTAACGAAAGAATCAGGACTTGCAGGCGGATACCCGCAGAAATGTCAGGCTGCACTAGAAGCCGGTGTGAAAATGGTTGTGATCGGAAGGCCGGAAGAAGAAGAGGGAATGAATTTTGAAGAAATGTCCAAATTCCTTCAGAAAGAACTGGAACTGGATAATCACTGGAAAGTTACACTGGTGGGAATCGGTGCAGGTGCCAGAGACCAGGTTACACTGGAAGCAAAAAGATGCTGTCAGGAAGCAGAACTTCTGATCGGAGCAGGCAGGATGATCGAGGCAGTGGCAGAAGTCGGACAGACCATATATGAAGCATACCGCCCGGATGAGATCATTTCTTATATCAAAGAAAATCCGGAATATGAAAATGTAACGATTGCGTTGTCCGGTGATACAGGATTTTACAGCGGTGCGAAGAAGATTCTGGAATTGACGAAAGATGACCCACAGATTGAGACAAAAGTGGTGCCTGGAGTATCATCCATCATATATTTTGCATCAAAGCTTGGCGTAACATGGGAGGATGCGGCACTAGTAAGCCTGCATGGAAGAAAAGAAAATCTGATGGCGGTCATTAAGGAGAATAAAAAGGTATTCGCCCTTGTAAGTAATGCAGAAGAGATCCGTCAGATCCTGACAAAAATGACGGAATATGGAATGGGCGAAGTAACAGTCAGGATCGGGACAGAACTTTCTTATAAGAATGAAGAGATTCAGACAGGAACAGCAAGATCACTGCTTCATTACAAAGGAGAGAATCTGGTGGTCCTTTATATTGAAAATGAATCCGGCGGCGAAAGCCCGGTGATTCCGGCAATTCCGGATGATACATTTGTACGTGGCGATGTACCGATGACCAAGGAAGAAGTAAGAAGCATTTCGATTGCTAAACTTAAGATTAAGAAGGATGCAGTTGTATATGATGTCGGAGCAGGAACAGGCTCTATTTCCGTAGAGGCCGCCATGGTTGCAACGCAAGGTAACGTCTATGCAATCGAACAGAAAGTGGAGGCGCAGGAACTGATCCGTGAAAATGCAAGGCGGATGCACGTGGATAATCTGCATGTGATAGAAGGTATGGCGCCGGAGGCACTGGAAGAACTGCCGGCACCTGATTGCGTATTTATCGGGGGCAGTAAAGGAAAGTTGTATGAAATCCTGGATGCTATCCGGAAGAAGAACCCATTTGTACGGGTGGTGCTCAATGCAATCTCACTCGAGACGATGATGCAGGTGTTAAAATATACGGAAGAGAATGAGATAGAAGAGGCAGAAGTCATTCAGGTAGCGGTAAGCCGTGCGAAAAAAGTGGGCAGTTATCATATGATGAATGGACAGAATCCGATCTATGTGATCAGCTTTACGAGCAGACCGGCAAAAAAGGAAGCAGATCCGGAAAATGAAGACGATTTCGTTCTGGAAGAAATCAATCTGGACGAGGTGGAACCGGAAGATATGACGAAAGTGATCTCTGTAGGGAATCTGACACCGGAGAAAATCCGGGAAGAAATGGAGGAATCTGAGTAATGAAACTTCCTAGAATTCTGATTACTGCGATGAGAAGTGGCGCAGGTAAAACCATGCTGACCTGCGGAATATTGAAAGCAATGAAGATGCAGGAGATAAATCCTGCGTCTTTTAAGTGCGGGCCGGATTACATTGATCCAATGTTCCACAAGACTGTGATCGGCATCAGCAGCTATAATCTGGATTCCTTTTTGTGTGGAGAAAATGGAGTCAGAGAGATCCTGAAAAAAAATGGTGCCGGAGCAGATATTTCCGTAATGGAAGGTGTTATGGGATACTATGATGGGATCGCAGGGATCTCTTCAGAGGCGAGTGCTTATGACATTGCCAGAATTACCGATACCCCGGCTGTGATGATCCTGGACTGTAAAGGACTAAGCGTGTCTGCAGTGCCGTGTATCCAGGGGTTTTTGCATTATAAAGAAGACAGCCGTATCAAAGGCGTAATTCTGAACCGTTTGTCTCCGATGATGTATGGAAGAATGAAAGAGATGATCGAGGTGCAGACAGGAATCAAAGTCTACGGCTATGTTCCGGTTATGAAAGATTGTGCACTGGAGAGCCGTTATCTGGGACTGAAGCTTCCAAAAGAACGAAAAGATACGGAAGACAAACTCACAAGACTGGGAGAACAGATTCTGAAAAGTGTAGATATCGCAGGCCTTCTGGAACTGGCAGAAAATGCACCGGAGCTGCAGGAAAAGAAAACGCAAGGATATACATCAGAAATGGTAGAAAATTTGGCAGAAAATGCACAGTATAGTACAGAATCGGTTAGAACAAAAGATACGGTACGGATCGGGCTTGCAAGTGACGATGCATTCTGTTTTTTCTATCAGGATAATCTGGAACTGCTGCAGGAGATGGGAGCGGAACTGATTCCTTTTTCTCCTCTTTACGATAAGCAGATTCCGGAAAATCTGTCGGGACTTTTGTTCTATGGCGGTTATCCGGAACTATATGCAGAAGAACTAAGTAAAAATGAGTCAATGAAGACGAGTATTAAAAAAGCATTGAACGGCGGAATGCCATGTATCGCGGAGTGTGGAGGATTCATGTACCTGCAGGAATATATCAGAGATGAAAGCGGCACAGAATTTCCAATGGTTGGATTTTTAGAAGGGAAAAGTTATCCGACAGGTTCCTTAAAGCGATTTGGCTATGTTACCCTGACAGGGGGAAGAATATTCGGTAAAGAAGCAGGAGGTATCCCGGCACATGAATTTCATTATTATGATTCAGAAGTATGCGGGGAAGCATTTTTGGCGGAAAAACCAATGTCAAACCGTTCGTGGAAATGCATGATCAGTACCGATACGGTACTGGCAGGATATCCGCATATTCATTATTATGGAAATGAAAAGATTCCGGAGAACTTTCTGGAACAATGCAGAAGATGCAGGGAACAAGAGAAAAGAGCTAGGGAAAGAGATAGAACATAGAGAACAGAGAGGATAAAAAGCATGGCAGAGCAAAGTTTAGAACAACTGGAACAGGAATTCCATCAGATCGTATCTGGCATTCATCCGGCAGATGTAGTAACGAAAGGAAATGCGCAGAAAAAGTGGAACTCCATTGCGAAACCGTTACACAGTCTGGGAAAACTAGAAGATCATATTATGCAGATTGCGGCACTGACCGGCGATACAGACGTGAATCTGAATCGGAAGGCGCTGATCGTGATGTGTGCGGATAACGGAGTGGTAGAAGAAGGTGTAACGCAGACAGGACAGGAAGTAACTGCAATTGTTGCAGAGAATTTTCTGACATATAATACCAGTGCGGCGATCATGTGTAAAAAAGCCGGTGTAGACATCTTTCCCATCGATATCGGTATGGCAGCGGATACAAAAGTCCCAAGATATAAAACGGCAAATGGAACCGCAAATATGACCAAAGGTCCGGCTATGACAAGAATGCAGGCGTTACAGGCAATCTTAACCGGGATCTATCAGGTGAAGGAAAAGAAGGAAGCCGGATATAAGATCATTGCTACCGGAGAGATGGGAATCGGAAATACGACGACCAGCAGTGCCGTGGCTTCCGTACTTCTGGGAGACGAACCGGCAGAGATAACGGGACGGGGAGCAGGACTGACGAACGAAGGATTGGAAAGAAAAATACACGCGATCGAGAAGGCGATAGCGGTCAATCGTCCGAAATGGGATGATCCGGTGGATGTACTGGCAAAAGTAGGCGGATTCGATCTGGCGGGAATCACCGGACTCTATCTGGGAGGTGCTGTATATCGAATCCCGATTGTAGTTGATGGATTTATCTCAGCGGTTGCGGCACTTGCGGCCGTCAGAATCTGTGAGTGGGTCAAAGATGCGATGATTGTGTCACATGTCTCGAAAGAACCTGGAATGCAGAAGATCCTGAAAGAGTTACACATGGATGCACCATTGCATGCAGATATGTGCCTGGGTGAGGGAACTGGAGCTGTGGCATATCTTCCGGTGCTGGATCTTGCGGCAGAAGTGTATGGACGGATGAGTACATTTTCAGAAAATGACATCGAAGATTATAAAGAATTAGGTGAGAAAGAATGATACATCTGGTGACAGGCGGAAGCGGAAGCGGTAAATCTGAGTATGCGGAGAACTGGCTGACAGGCAGAAATAAGAAGGATGGTACTTACATATATATTGCAACCATGCAGCCATACACAGAAGAAACGATGAAAAAGATTGAAAGACATCACAGGCTGAGAGCAGGAAAAGGATTCCGGACATTGGAAAAATATACAGATCTATCAGAACTTGAGATACCAAAGAATCAGGGAATCCTTCTGGAGTGCATATCGAATCTAGTGGCCAATGAGCTTTACAGAGAAGATGGTACATTGAATGATTTAAAAGAAACAAAAGAAAAAGTATTGGCAGGAGTACGCAGACTGAGCAATTCTACGACACGTCTTGTAATTGTTACAAATGAAGTGAACGCAGATATAAACGGCTATAGCGAAGAGACGGAAAAATATCGGGAATGCATCGGAATGGTGAATCAAAGTCTTGCAGAGCTTGCAGATATAGTAACGGAAGTTGTGTATGGAATTCCGGTATGCATTCGTAAGGAGCAAAAGAAGTATGAAGAGTATAAAAAGAATATGGAATAGTTTCAAAATTGCGTTTTCCATGTACAGCAGGATTCCGATGCCGCGCAGCGAATGGACAGATGAAAATAAATCGTATGCAATGTGTTTTTTTCCATGGATCGGTGCGGTGATCGGACTTTTGTCTTATGGAGTGTTTCGGTTTTCAAAATGGTTTGATGGGAATGGAGGAGGAAATTATTCCTTATTTTTTGTAATATTTCTGATCCTGATCCCGGTATTTATTACGGGAGGAATTCATCTGGACGGATTTCTGGATACACAGGATGCGCTGAGTTCCTGGCAGACGAAAGAGCGGCGTCTGGAAATACTGAAAGATTCCCACGCAGGAGCATTTGCTATCATTTCATGTACCATCTATTTTCTGATGTATATTGGCGTGTATTCTTGTCTGAGTGTACGGAGTATGGAAGTGATCGCATATAGCTTCATGCTATCGAGAACATTGAGTGGACTGTCTGTAGTTACATTTCCACAGGCAAGGAAGAAAGGTATGGTGGCAGATTTTTCGGAAAGTGCATCGACCAGAATTACAAGAATGGTATTGGGCATTTATCTGATTGTACTGTGTTTCCTGATTCCACTGACCGGAGGGATCTGCGGAATCGGATGTGTGATCTCGGCAGGCGTGGTATTTGGATATTATTACCGGATGGCGATGAAGAATTTCGGCGGTGTGACCGGGGATTTGTGTGGCTATTTCCTGCAGGTATGTGAACTTGTGATGGCGCTTGTCGTGGTAGTAGTGGATATCGTAGTAAAAAGCGGAATCATCAAATGATGAACAGGCTGGATAAAAGTGTGGAAAGAATGAAGAAAACAAGTGGCAGAAAGAAAACAGCAGAGAAATAGTAGAAAATAACAGAAAGATGAAAATACAGGATTGGAGGAAGGAAAAGAAGTCATGATCATGATAATAGGCGGCGCATATCAGGGAAAACTTGCATTCGCAAAGAAAATCTACCCAGATGTCACATGGGCAGACGGTGCGGTATGTACGGAAGAAGAACTATATAGCTGCGAAGGGATATATCATTTCCATCAGTATATCGAAAGAAAGATAAAGGAAGGAGAACCGATAGATGATCTTGCAGAAGAACTGATTCGGAAGAATCCGGAACTGATCCTGATCACAGATGAGATCGGATACGGGATCGTGCCGGTTGACCGGATGGAACGGGAATACAGAGAGCAGACCGGAAGAGTGTGCACGCACCTTGCGGCATATTCGGAGAAAGTATACCGTGTGATGTGCGGAATCGGACAGGTGATAAAGGAAGTATGAGGATTTATCTGATACGTCATTCGATGACGAAAGGAAATAAAGAAAAACGCTATATCGGAACGACGGATGAATCTTTATGTCTGGAAGGAATACAGCTTTTGGAAGAGAGAAAAGGAATGTATCCTGAGGTTACATATGTCTATGTAAGTCCGATGAAGCGGTGCGTGCAGACGGCAGAGATCATTTATCCGGAGATGATGAAAGCAGGAGCATATAGCTGTAATGAAAAGTTACGGGAGTGTGATTTTGGTCTGTTTGAAAATCATAATTATATCGAACTTTCCGGCTGCCCGGAGTATCAGGCATGGATAGATAGTGGTGGGAAGCTGCCATTTCCGGAAGGGGAAAGCAGGGAAGCGTTCATCCGGCGGACACTGGAAGGGTTCCGGGAAGTCGTACGGGATGCGCAGGCACATGACCGGGAGAAGATTGCGGTTGTGGCACATGGCGGAACGATCATGAGTATCATGGAACGGTATGCAGTAAAGGAAGACGGGACATCAGCAGGAAGTTATTATGATTATCAGATAAAGAATGGAGAAGGATATGAACTTAGAATTTCAGAGAATGACATATATGACGATCGCGATCGTGGCGGGCTTTGTTCTGGATCTGATTTTCGGGGATCCAAGATGGCTGTATCATCCGGTGAGGCTGATCGGGCATCTGATATCGGGAACCGAAAGAATTATCAGAAACTGTCTGCCGGCGAATAAGACAGGGGAACGCATCGGTGGAGGGATTCTGGTGCTGGTGGTTGTGACGGTCAGTACAGGAGTTCCGGCGGTGATCTTATCGGTTGCATATAAGTATTTCTGGCAGCTTGGACTTGCACTGGAAAGCTTCTGGTGTTATCAGATCCTTGCAACGAAATCCCTGAAAGTAGAAAGTGACAGGGTTTACATAGCACTGAAAGACAAGGGCCTGGAGGCCGGGAGAAAGGCCGTGTCCATGATCGTCGGAAGAGATACACAGAATCTGACGGAAGAAGGTGTGACCAAGGCGGCCGTAGAGACGGTGGCAGAGAATACATCGGATGGTGTGATCGCACCGTTATTTTATATGTTGATCGGCGGAGCTGTTTTGGGATTTGCTTATAAGGCAATTAATACGATGGATTCGATGGTCGGTTATAAGAACGACCGGTATCAGTGGTTTGGAACGGCTGCCGCGAAGCTGGATGATGTGGTGAATTTTATTCCGGCGAGGGTATCGGCAGTACTGATGATCGTGGCGTCATATCTGACCGGAATGGATGGAAAGAATGCAGCACGTATCTTCCGAAGAGACCGCTTTAATCATAAAAGTCCGAACTCTGCACAGACAGAAGCAGTCATGGCGGGGGCGCTGGATGTGCAGCTTGCAGGAGATGCATGGTATTTTGGAAAGCTGCATAAGAAGCCGACGATCGGAGATCCGGTCCGGGAGATGGAACTACTGGATATCCGGAGATCGCATAAGCTGTTATATGGGACGGCAATGCTTGGTCTGATACTTGGAATCATCCTCCGGATTCTGGTTCTGTAGATGATATTGATAATAAAAATCAAAAAACAAATAATATTATCTGCAAATTATGAATAAAAAGTTAGAATTGCGCAAACAATGTTCCTGTTGACTAACATAGTCAGTGCAACTTACAATATAAAAAAGAGGTAAAGAAGGTGTTAGTTATGCAGGCATTGTCAAAGGCGGCGGCTGGAAAAAGCTACACCATCAAGTGGATGTTCGGCATCCCGGAAGTTCTGGATAAGATCCGAAAATGCAAGATTGATGAAGGCAGTGAGATCACAGTCATTCAGAATTCCGGAAGAGACCTGATCATCAGAAGTGGTGAGAAGCGGATCGCAATGAGCAGCGATGCGGCAACAAGAATTCAGGTATAAGATTCCGGTTGACTATTTTCTGCAAAGTGAGTAAGATGGTTGTAGCAAAATAGCAGAGAGAGCGGTTTATCCGCACAGGTGAAGGAACGTTGGCAGAACCAAAAGAGACAGTTCACGGTGGAGACATTTACCGGAATCCAGCTGTTACAGATTATTCTGTAAACAGTAACCCGCTGGGAGTTCCCGAAGCGGTACGAAAGAGCGTACAGGAAAGTGCAGACAGGATCATGTATTATCCGGATGTCAGATGCGACAGACTTCGGGAGTCGATCAGTGATTTTGAGAGAATAGAAAAAGAAAAGATACTCTGCGGCAATGGTGCTGCAGAGCTTTTTTTTGCTGTCGTAATGGCAGTGAGACCGAAAAAAGCACTGGTGACGGCACCAGCTTTTTCCGAGTATGAGCGGGCACTTGGCACAGTTGGAGCAGAGGTACAATATTACAGATTAAAAGAAGAACAGGATTTCCGGATACAGGAGGATATACTGGAACAGATTACGGAAGATACAGATATGATATTTCTGTGCAATCCCAATAATCCGACCGGACAGACAACGGAAAAAGAACTGCTGATCCGTGTGATGAACAGGTGTAATAAATGCGGTACGATACTGGTCCTGGATGAGTGTTTTATAGAGTTTCTGGAAGAACCAGAAAGATATGAATGCCGGGGGTATCTGACACAGTATCCGAATGTGGTCATTATCAAAGCATTTACGAAAATATTCTGTATGCCGGGTGTAAGACTTGGATATGCATTGTGTGAGAATGCAGCTCTTAGGAAACGAATGAGGGCAATGCTCCAGCCGTGGAATGTGTCGGTAACGGCACAGGAAGCAGGTGTGGCAGCACTTGTTGATTGCGAAGCATATTTAAAGAGAACGAGAGAATATATAAAAAAAGAAAAGTTCTGGATGACAGAGCAGATGAGAAAGCTTGGTCTGAATGTATGGGGATCGGAAGCAAACTATATATTTTTTAAAGGAAAAGCAGGGCTGTATGAGAAGGCACTGAAAAGCGGACTGTTGATCCGGGACTGCAGTAACTATGAAGGACTGACAGAAGGGCATTACCGGATTGCAATAAGATCTGAAGAAGAGAATGAAAGGTTGATAACATGGCTGGAAAAATTATGATACAGGGGACAATGTCCAACGCAGGAAAGAGTCTTCTGTGTGCGGGACTTTGCAGAATATTCAAACAGGACGGATACCGGGTGGCTCCGTTCAAATCCCAGAATATGGCACTGAATTCCTTTATTACAGAGGATGGACTGGAGATGGGACGTGCACAGGTTGTGCAGGCAGAGGCAGCAGGCGTGGCGCCGCAGGTAGAGATGAATCCGATCCTGTTAAAGCCGACCAACGATGTAGGATCACAGGTGATCGTAAATGGTGAAGTCTTGAAGAATATGAGTGCAAGAGAATATTTTGCTTATAAAAAGCAGCTCATACCGGACATTATGAAAGCATTTCACAAATTAGAAGAAGAGAATGACATCATTGTGATCGAAGGAGCGGGAAGTCCGGCAGAGATCAACCTGAAGAAAGATGATATTGTAAATATGGGGCTGGCGAAGATGGTAGATGCGCCGGTGCTTCTGGTCGGAGATATTGACCGCGGAGGAGTATTTGCCCAGCTTCTGGGGACGCTTATGCTCCTGGAAGATGATGAGAAAGAACGTGTAAAGGGACTGGTCATCAACAAATTCCGCGGGGATAAGACAATCCTGGATCCCGGTATTGTTATGTTGGAAGAAAGAGGCGGCATTCCGGTAGTCGGAGTTACACCGTATATGCAGGTCGAGATTGAAGATGAAGACAGTCTGACAGAGCGTTTTAACATGACAAAGGGTGGAAAAGGTGTAGAAGAAAGAATCGGTCTGGTGGATATCGCAGTCATCCGGACACCGAGAATTTCGAACTTTACGGATTTCATGCTGTTGGAAAATGCTCCGGGAGTGAATCTGCGTTATGTAAGGAATCCAAGAGAGCTGGAAAATCCTGATATGATCATCCTTCCGGGAACCAAAAATACGATGGGAGATCTGAAATGGTTAAGACAGAGCGGAATGGAAGCGAAGATTCTAAAGGCGCATGCCGGCGGCTGTGTGGTCTGGGGAATCTGCGGTGGCTATCAGATGCTGGGGCAGTCGCTCAGTGATCCGGAAGGCGTGGAAGATGGCGGCAGTATGAAAGGACTCGGCCTTTTGCCGGTAACGACTACATTTACCACAGAAAAGACCAGAACAAGGGTGAATGGAACACTCCTTCATGTGGAGGGAAATCTGAAAGCACTTGAGAATCTGAAGTTTGAAGGATACGAGATCCATATGGGAAAGACCGAACTTCTGGAAGGATGTCCGATGAATCAGATTCACGATACGGTGAAGAAAAAGGACAGACAGATTCCGGATATGGAGCCGGAAAACAGAATAGAGAACAGTACAGACGGAATCTCGCATGGAAATGTATACGGAACATACATCCACGGCATTTTTGATAAGGAAAAAATTGTATCGGAGATCGTAAAATCCCTGGCAGAAAAGAAAGGACTTTCAATGGAAGAAGTGGAAGGTGTGGACCTGAAAGCATTCAAAGAAAGCCAGTATGATCTTCTGGCAGATATACTCAGAAAACATCTGGACATGAAGGCAATCTATCAGATCATGGGAATGCAGAAATAATTTTTCGGGATTACTATGTATTCGTAAGGAGCTGTAGATACCAAAGTATGCAAGAGAAGTTGCCGATGGCAAGTTTTGTAGTTAGAAAAGATGAGATGTGGGCTATGACGGCCTATGAAGAGAAAGGAAGAAAACGTTGAATATACAGAAAAATAATCACGCAGCACATACTAAAATAGAGATAGAAAATGTTCTCCCGACAGAGATTGAAAAGCGCAGCTTTGAGATCATTACGGAAGAACTGGAGCAGGAAGGCATCGTGCTTCCTGAGATTCAGGCACCAATTACAAAGCGCTGCATACATACCAGTGCGGATTTTGATTATGCGAAGAATTTGGTGTATTCCGAGCATGCGGTGGAGAAAGCACTCGAAGCGATCAGAGGCGGTGCTTCCATCGTAACCGATACACAGATGGGGCGTTCCGGAATTAACAAAAAGAGACTGGCACAGTACGGCGGTCAGGTATACTGCTTCATGTCAGATGAAGATGTGGCACAGGCGGCAAAGAAGAATGGAACCACAAGAGCTGTTGCCAGTATGAAAAAGGCGTGTGAACTGAACGAAAAACTGATCTTTGCCATCGGAAATGCACCGACAGCACTAATTCACCTGTATGAACTGATCAAAGACGGAAGAATCCGTCCGGAGCTCGTGATCGGTGTACCGGTCGGCTTTGTAAATGTGGTACAGTCCAAAGAACTGATCCTGACTCTGGAAGATACCCCGTATATTGTAGCGAGGGGGAGAAAAGGCGGAAGTAATATTGCGGCATGTATCTGTAACGCACTGATCTATATGCTGTAGGGAGGAAGAATTTATGACATTACAGCAGTTAAGGTATATTACCATGGTTGCGGAGAAGGGGACGATAAGTGAGGCGGCAAAAGAGCTGTTCATTTCCCAGCCGAGTCTTACCAATGCGATTCGGGAACTGGAGCAGGAGATGCAGGTGACGATTTTTCACCGGACGAATAAAGGGGTGACAATCACCGCAGAGGGAGATGAATTCCTTGCTTATGCAAGACAGATTCTGGATCAGGTCGGCCTCATGCAGGAGAGGTATCTGAATGTAAATGAACGGAACCCGAGATTTTCCGTATCCTGCCAGCATTATTCTTTTGCGGTCAATGCATTTGTAGACGTGATTCGTAAATTTGATGCGAGAAAATATGATTTCACACTGCGGGAGACACAGACTTATGAGATCATCGAAGATGTGGCGAAGCTGAAAAGTGAGATAGGTATTCTGTATACTTCTTCACAGAATGAGACGATCATCATGAAACTGATCCGTCAGAATGATCTGAAATTCGAAGAGTTATTCGTAGCAAAGCCACATGTATTTATCAGTTCAAAGCATCCGTTGGCAGATAAGGAAGCACTGACACTGGAAGATCTGGAAGAGTATCCGTATCTGTCATTTGAGCAGGGGGATTATAATTCCTTTTATTTTTCCGAAGAGATATTAAGCACACTGGACCGGAATAAGAACATCAAAGTCAGAGACCGGGCAACGCTTTTCAATCTGGCGGTCGGCCTGGACGGGTATACGGTAAGCTCCGGCGTGATCAGTAAAGAACTGAACGGTGAGAATATCATCGGGAAGCCGCTTCTGGTGGATGAATATATGCGGATCGGAACGATTGTGCGGAAAGATGTGGCACTGAGCCGGTATGGAAAGGTGTATATGGAAGCGTTGAAAAAATACACAGGCGGGATGTAAGAATAATTCAGAATACTGGTGAAAAGCAGTGGAGTGCTATAGTTTAAAACTATGGAGAACCGCTGCTTTTTTGTATTATACATAAAAAAACAGATGGGTTATACTTTTCAACAGAGAAAACGAGCAAAGTACAGGAGGATATAAAATATGAGTAATCAGGCACCATTCCGTTATGATGTGGTAGGAAGTTTCTTACGTCCAGAGTATCTGAAGGACGCAAGAGCAAAATTTGCAGAAGGAAAGATCACAGAGGAACAGTTAAAAGAGACAGAAGATAAAGCAATTAAAGAACTGGTAGAAAAAGAAAAAGAAGTCGGACTTCAGGCTGTGACAGATGGGGAATTCAGAAGAAGATACTGGCATCTGGATTTCCTTGCAGATCTGGATGGTGTAGAGGAGATTAAGTCGGATCACTGGTCTGTACACTTTAAGGGGCATCAGCCGAAAGCGGCAACACTTAAGATAGCAGATAAAGTTGATTTCGGAGAACATCCATTTCTGGAGCATTTTAAATATCTGAAAAGTGTTGCAGGAGATACTCTCTGCAAAATGACAATTCCTTCACCATCTATGCTGCATCTGATCTGTTGTGTACGTGCAGAAGAGTATATACCGATCGAACGTTATCAGGACATGAAGGATTTATATTATGACATTGCAATCGCTTATCAGAAGGTCATCCGTGCATTCTATGATGCGGGATGCAGATACCTGCAGTTAGACGATACATCATGGGGAGAATTCTGTGATGCGGAAAAGAGAAAGACATATAAAGAAAGAGGCTTTGATCTGGATGAGATCGCGAGATCTTATGTAGACATGATCAATCTTGCACTCGAAGCAAAACCAGAAGATATGACGGTCACAATGCATATCTGCAGGGGGAATTTCAGATCTACATGGTTCTCATCAGGCGGGTACGAACCGATTGCAGAGATATTATTCGGTCATTGTAACGTAGACGGATTCTTCCTCGAATATGATTCCGAAAGATCGGGAGACTTCTCGCCGCTTCGCTATATTAAGGATCAGAAGGTGGTATTGGGACTGATCACTTCTAAGTTTCCGGAACTGGAAGACAAAGAGGATGTAAAGAAAAGAATTGAAGAGGCAGAAAAGTATGTGGCGAAAGATCAGCTTTGCTTAAGTCCACAGTGTGGATTTTCATCTACAGAAGAGGGTAATATCATGACAGAAGCAGAGCAGTGGAGAAAGGTTTCATTTGTAAAAGAAGTTGCGGAAGAAGTCTGGGATGTTTAATATAAAATTGAATATATAAAAAAGATATGGAAGATATATCAAATATACGTTTCACATTTTTGATATTCTTCCGTATAATAGTCTGCTGAGGGGGATGGATCGGAAAACGTAAGAACGTATGAGAATCATCCTCCGTTTTTATTCTAAGGAGATGAAAACATGGGAGTAATGAAAAGTTTATTTTCCGGGAAGCAGATGTCGGAGGCATTCATCTGTAGTGCATTTCTAGCCTTGTCGGGTGGATTTCAGGATGCGTATACCTATAATACGAGGAATGAAGTATTCTCGAATGCACAGACAGGTAATGTGGTGCTGATGAGCCAGAATTTCATGACGGGAAAATGGGAGGCTGGACTGAAATATTTATTTCCGCTTTTTGCATTTGCTTTAGGTGTTCTGATTGCGGAGCAGATCCAGAATAAGTACAAATATGCCAGGCGCCTGCACTGGAGACAGGGAATACTGGGAGCAGAGATCCTCATTTTGTTTGTTGTAGGATTTATTCCGCAGCGGGGAAATATGATCGCGACTGTTCTGGTATCCTTTGCCTGTGCGATGCAGGTGCAGAGTTTCCGGAAGGTAAATGGATTTTCATATGCAAGTACTATGTGTATCGGAAACTTACGGAGTGGAACGGCGGCATTATCCTTCTATCTGAGAGAGAAAAAGCCGGAACAATTGCGGCAGGCAATGTATTATTTTGGAATTATAGTTCTTTTTGCGGTAGGAGCCGGAATCGGAGGCAATCTTTCAGCCAATTATGGAATCCATATGATCTGGGTATCCTGCGGACTTTTGATCGTCAGCTTCCTGCTGATGTTCCTGGATATAGAATCCCGGAGAAACGAAAGATAAAAAAGGGACAAAAAAGAGACATTGATCCGTCATCAGATACGGATCAGTGTCTCGATTAGTTTTTGCGCTGCAATGCTCTGTGGTCTGGAAGCATTCTGTACAAGACAGATTTGTCTCGCAGGAAGGGATTCTTTCAGATGGATCTGAAGAATTTCTCCACGCTTGAGCGGTTCTTCTGCAAGCTTCTCCGGATAGAAGCCGATACCAAGATTGTGCTGGATCAAAGCCAGGCACTGGTCGGTGGATGTAACTTCAAGATCCGGACGGAACGGAAGCCCGTGAGAAGAAAAGTATTGAATATGAAGATCTCTGGTGCTGGTGTTATTTTCCAGCGAGACGAAAGGGTAGTCCGTAAGTTCTTCCAGTGAGCAGATGCGGGAAGCCGGTTCTTTGTATTTCGGGCCGGCGATCAGAATTTCCCGGAAAGAACCCAGGGAGATTTTCTGAAACTGTTTTTGAACAGAAAGTGGAGTTGTTACAATTGCAAAATCCACCAGTCCGCTTTCCAGGGAAGCAATCGCCTGCGGAGTGGAATGGTTGGATATCTTAAGCCTTACATGTGGATAATGATTGTGAAATGCTTCTAATTTGGACAGAAGCATAATACGAAGTGCATTTTCACTGACTCCGATGGAGATGAGTCCGCTTGTAAGACTCTGGTCACGCTTGAGCTCGGCTTCTCCGAGTTCAAGCTGTTCGAAAGCAATCGCAACGTGGTTAAAAAGCTTCTGGCCTTCAGGCGTCAGTGAGACTCCGCGGTTCGAACGGACAAAAAGGTGACAGCCAAGTTCTGTCTCAAGATTATTCATACAACGGGTAATGTTCGGCTGGTTATTGTGTAATACCTCTGCCGCTTTTGTAAAACTGTGATGTTGTGCAACATGGTAAAAAATACGGTAATAATCGTATGTACTCATAATATCCTCCAAAATAATATATAAAATTGATATATATATATAGTTAGTTATCTTTAATACGGATGATGCCAGATAAGTATAATATATTCTAGGTGAAAAGACAATGTTAAGAAATAAAAAATATATTACATAGTAGAAAAAAACGTAGTATACTGATTTATATTTTTCTTATAAACAGATGTGTTTGTGATGAAAATGATGGATACACCTGAGAGGAGAGACTTAATTATGATAAAAATGAATGTAAAATTTGAAACACCGGAACAGCTTGTAGAATTTTCAAGAATGTGTCAGAAAGTAGAGGCTGATACCTTGATTGAAGATACAGCACATAAACTTATCATTGATGGAAAATCAGTTATGGGAATGATGACAGTTACGCTGAATCAGAAGATGATTTTTGTAGTAGATGGTTCTGATGCGGAAGAGGTAGTTCATACATTTGAAAAATTCCGCACCGAAGAGGCAGTACAGAAGCAGAATCTGGGTTAACAATTGCATTTTACAGGTACTTATGGTATCGTAGTCAAGATGAGAAAAATAGAATGAAAACTGCAGGTGCCGGCTGGATAAGATTGATAGAGCCGGTGAAAAGGGAAACAGGTGCAAGTCCTGTGCGAACTCGTCACTGTGAGCAGGGAATATCAGAAAAGAAAAAAGTCACTGGATAACGGGAAGACAAGATTCTGATGTATGGATCTGTGAGTCAGGAGACCTGCCTGTAGTGTACATGGAAGTAAATCCGGACCACGAGTAATTGGTTGTACAAAAATGGAAGAAAATTATAATAAATTAACAAGGCCATTTTGTACCCTTTTACGGATGATTTCGTGGAAGGGTATTTTGATTGACAGAAAAGTAGTAGGGAGAGAGTATAAGATGAAACATAATTCCAAGCAATTTTTGGCCTTATTTATGGCTGTGTCTATGGCAGTTGCACCGGTATCGGGAGTGTATGCGGAAGATCAGAATGCAGCTGTAGAAGATACATTGAGTGAGAATAAACAGGATAGTGATGAAGTTGGACAGACAGAGCCGGAAGCCACTGTCGGACAGACAGAGCCAGAAGCCGCTGCCGGACAGACAGAAAGCAGTGTGACGACAGATACAAGTCAGGAAGTCACAAAAGAAGCCGGGAAAAATCAGGTAGCTGTTGAAAAGGTACAGAATACGCAGGAAGACGGAACCGCCCCACAGACGGAACCAATCGGCGAAGACGAAATATTTGAGAACATTACTGATATCAGCGGTATGGCAGGTGCTTTGAAAGACGGAGAATATGGTGTTGATGCGGATCATTTTTCGGCAAAACTGACTTCGGGTGGTTCAAGCAAGGTGAAGATTGAGTGTCAAAAAGTAATCGTAAAGAATGGAAAAGCAACAGCCTGGATAAATTTTAGCAGTTCTAAGTATGATAAAGTATGGGTGAAAGTGAATGGAACCCAGAACATATATCATGCAAAACCGAGAGAAGGCGAGGCCGGAGTTACATTTGAGATTCCTGTTAATTTAAATAGTTCAATGACTTTTATGGCACATACCAGTTCCATGAGTGGAAAAAATATTGCATATACGATCAATATTGCAATCCCGGAAGATACAGTTCCGTCGACACCATCCACACCGGATCAGACCGTTATTACGGAATTAAGTTTCAAAGAGGGATCTGAACTCAGCATGAAAGAGGGAGAAGTTCAGGAACTGACACCTCAGTTCACACCGGCATTATCAGCATCTGAGACAGCACCGGATATGACATGGACTTCTTCTGATCCAGAGGTTGTAACCGTTGCAAAATCCGGAACACAGGCTGAGCTGACCGCAGTGAAAGCAGGAACTGCTGAGGTGACTGTGTCTATTAAGAATGCGGAAGGAACAGAGCTTAAAGCCACATGCAAGGTAACGGTAACAGCATCGGAAACAGAAAATAAAACCCTGACAGATGGAAATTATCAGGTAGATGTGGATACTGGAAATAAGATGTTCAAAGTTACGAATTGTATCCTGACATCTGAAAAAGGTAAGATGTATGCTGTAATCACATTAAGCGGAACCGGATATGATTATCTTTATATGGGATCAGCAGCCGATGCGGCAGAAGCTGCAGCAAAAGACTACATTTCATATGTGGCTGATGAGGCAGGAAAATATACATACAAAGTTCCGGTAGAAAGTCTGGATAAAGGAATTGCAGTTGCGGCACATTCCATTAAAAAAGATAAATGGTATGACCGTACACTTATATTTTCATCTGCCTCTGCAAAACGTATCATAGCAGACGGAACCTATCAGGTGAATGCTGAAGCCGGCGGAAAGATGTTCCGTGTTACGGATTGTGTTATGACTGTAAAGAATGGACAGATGACGGCGGCAGTTACATTAAGCGGTCAGGGTTATAACAGAATCTATCTGGGCGATGTAAATAACGCATCGGATGATGAAAAGAACTGGATCCTTCCGGATTCGCTTCTTGCAGAGCAGTATACATTTCGGATTCCGGTAGAGAAACTGGATGAGGTAATGACAATTGCCGTTCATACGACAAAGAGTAATAAGTGGGACACCAGAACACTGACATTTCATTCAGAAGGCATGACTAAGATTGCGGACAGCAATAATGGAAATGCTTCGAATGGTAATAACGGAAGCAATGGCTCATTGATACCGGGCGGAAATAATAACAATCCGGGAAATGGTTCCAACGGAAATAACCAGGGAAATGCAGAAAACAATAATGGAAACAGTGGAACTACAGGAAATAATACGACAAACAATGGAAAACCGGATCAGGAATCAAAATACGAGTCTGATCTGAATAAGTCAACAGCCAGAGTCAACAGTACCACAGGATTAAAAGACGGTGTATACACACCGGACAGCTTCTCATGGTCAGGCGGAACCGGAAAGGTAAGCATCACTTGCAGCAAGGTAACGGTTACAGGCGGTCAGGCATATGCAACGATCACATTCAGCAGTCCGCATTACCAGTATGTAAAAGCGAATGGAAATGTATATTATCCGAGTGCGAAAACAGGAAGTTCTACATCCTTTGTAATTCCGGTAGAACTGAATAAGAATAACTCGGTTGTGGGTATGACAACGGCGATGTCTACGGCACATGAGATTAAATATACGATTTTTGTATACATTGCCGAAGCAGCAAAAGCCAATGCATCAGCGAGAGCCAACGGAAAAGAAGTAACGGTAATCGGTGCAAACGGAAGTGACAGCAGCAAGACGGCAACAGCAAACAAAAAAATGGACGAAGTAGCACCGGAGATCATCGGCCTGGAGTATCAGTCTGAAACAAAAGCCGAGTATGCGAAATATTTCAAGATATATCATTATGATCAGGGAATCACATTGTTGGAGATCGATATGAATAAAAAGACCGGAAGAAAAGCAGCCGGTAAGAAATGGAAAGAAGCATCAGAAATAAGCGGACTGAATCCGGCAGAGCAGGAGCAGGCAGCACTGTACCTGAACAACGTGGTCAAATATCTGATCGTTCCGGAAAATGCAGAGATTCCGGCGGGGCTGGATAAGGAAGTCATTGTGGTAAGACAGCCGGCAGATCATGTTTATGCAGGATCGAATAAGACGATTTCCCTGATGGAAGAACTGGGACAGCTTGATAAAGTGACAACAGTCGGTGTGAAGAAAAATAAATGCAAGAATGAAACTATCAAAGAAAAGATGACTGAGAAAGAAGTCATTTATGCGGGAACGTCCGGCAAATTAAATTATAAGAAACTTGTAAAAAACAAATGTAATCTTGCACTCCTTTCATCCAGTGTGCTGCCGGAAAAAAGAAGCAGCAAAAAAGCGGCAAAGAAAAAAATGACAGCTTATCGAAAGATGACAGAGAAGATGACGCTTCTTCAGATTCCGGTGATCGTTGACCGTGCAAAAGATGAAAAAGGAAAAGATGCACAGAAAGAATGGGAAAAGGTCTACCAGGTGATTTTGGGATGTGACGGCCAAAGTGCAGAATAGAGATTGCGTAAGATAGCAGAGTGTGGACAATGCTCTTGTGATTAGAAAAAGTGGAGAAAAGGATGAAAAAGAGAACATATCGGCTGTTGTGTGTACTTGCAGGTACAGTGCTTCTGGTAACAGGAGCACTGACCGGGTGCAGCACCTCAGGCAAATCGGGTGTATCGAAAGGTGACGGAATACAGCAGACGGAAGAAGCAGGGGCGGCAGAAAAACATGCTCCGAAGATAGACGGTCTTGAGTATAAGAAAACAATGAAGCTGAAATATGCTACGGGTTTTGATGTCTATTATTATAAAGAAGGATATAAATTACTGGACGTACACGAAGACAGGCAGTATCTGATCGTGCCGGAAGGTAAGAAGAAACCGGCAGATCTGGATAAAGAAATTGTGGTATTAAAACAGCCATTGGAGCACATTTATCTCGCAGCAACATCGGCAATGGCATTGTTTGATGCGATGGATGGGCTGGACAGTATCCGGATGTCGGGAGCACAGGCTTCGGACTGGTATATTGATCATGCGAAGAAAGCAATGGAAGACGGCAAGATCCTGTTTGCAGGAAAATACAGCGAACCGGATTATGAAATGCTGATAGATGAGGACTGTGATCTTGCAATTGAATCTACGATGATCCTGCATACACCAAAGGTTCAGGAGATGATCGAAGATCTGGATATTCCGGTGTTTATTGACCGTTCCAGTTATGAAAGTCATCCGCTTGGAAGGACGGAGTGGATCAAAGCATATGCAGCAATGCTGAACAAAGAAGATGCAGCAGATACATTTTTTGATACGCAGACAGAAGTGATCGGCAGTCTGAAAGATTTTAAGAATACAGGAAAAACAGTTGCTTATTTCTTTGTGAATACAGATGGAACAGTGATCGTAAGAAGCAGCAGTGATTATATTCCGAAGATGATCGATATTGCCGGAGGAAAATACATTTTTCAGGATCTTAAGAACACAAAAAGCAAGAGTGCTTCTGTGGAACTGTCGATGGAAGAGTTTTATGCAAAAGCAAAGAATGCAGATTATCTGATCTATAATGCATCGATCGACAGTCCGATCAATAGCATTGCAGATCTGACAGCGAAGAGTGAATTGTTCGCAGATTTTAAGGCAGTGAAGAACGGAAATGTGTGGTGCACCGGAAAATCACTGTATCAGGCAACGGACATTGTGGGAAATCTGATTACGGATATCAATCTGATGCTGACAGATGGAGATGAGAGTGGTATGACATTCTTGTATCGGGTAAAATAATACAGTATAATAATCAGGTGGGCGTTTGGATGTGTTCACCTGATTTTTTTAAAGGAGAAACGATGGAGAAAGAGAATTTCAGGCGGCGTTCCAGATACATCCTGGTATTCGGGGTTCTGGCAGCGGCGTTCTGTGTTGTAACAGTTTTAAATATTAATACGGGAAATGTCCATATTTCAATAGCAGAAATATGCAAGATACTGATTCGAAGAGGCGGAGAAGGAACAGAGGCAAACATTATATGGAAGATACGACTTCCGAGAGTACTGATGGCGGCAATCCTGGGGGGCGCATTGTCATTATCCGGGTTCCTGCTTCAGACATTTTTCTCAAATCCGATTGCAGGTCCGTTTGTTCTGGGAATTTCTTCCGGGGCGAAGATGATGGTAGCGCTGGTAATGATATTTTTCCTGGAGAGATATGCTTTTGTATCTTCTTATACGTTGATCATTGCTGCATTTGCGGGTGCACTTATTTCCACTGGATTTATCCTGTTATTGTCCAGGAAAATGACACATATGGCAACCCTTCTTGTGGGTGGGATCATGATTGGATATATCTGCTCGGCAATTACTGATTTTGTTGTAACCTTTGCGGAAGATTCCGATATTGTCAATCTGCATGGATGGTCACAGGGAAGTTTTTCGGGAATGAGCTGGAGTAATGTAGAGGTTGCCGCTACTGTAATCGGTGTGACGGTGGTACTTACATTTTTTCTGTCAAAACCAATCGGGGCATATCAGCTGGGGGAAGCATACGCACAGAGCATGGGAGTAAATATCAGATTTTTCAGGGTAGCACTGATTCTTTTGTCCAGTGTGCTTTCTGCCAGTGTGACAGCTTTCGCAGGTCCGATCTCATTCGTGGGAATTGCTGTTCCATATCTGATAAAGCATGCGCTGCAGACATCGAAACCGTTGGTTGTGATACCGGGAACATTTATCGGAGGTGCAGTGTTTTGTATGATCTGTGATCTGATTGCAAGGATGGCATTTGCACCGATGGAACTGAATATCAGTACGGTGACATCGATATTCGGTGCACCGATAGTCATATTTATGATGGTACACGGACAGAAAGGCAGGTAGGAAATGAAAGATTATTATATAAAGACGAAAGACCTTTCTGTAGGATATCAGGGGAAGGTGTTGATCCGTGATATCAATCTGGATATAAAAAAGGGGGAGATCGTTACCCTGATCGGACCAAATGGTGCGGGAAAATCCACCATATTAAAGAGCGTTACCAGACAGTTGAAACTGATCGGAGGCGAAGTCTATCTAGATTCAGATGAGATACGAAAGCTTTCTTATAAGAGTATGGCCAGGAAGGTGGCAGTAATGCTGACGGAACGGATGAAACCGGAACTGATGACCTGTCACGATGTAGTGGCGACAGGGCGCTATCCGTATACCGGAAGATTGGGAGTCCTTTCCAGGGAAGACGAAAACAAGGTGGATGAAGCATTGATGGCTGTGCATGCTCAGGAATTAGGAATCCGGAATTTTTTGGAAATCAGTGATGGACAGAGACAGCGTATATTACTGGCAAGAGCCATCTGTCAGGAACCGGAAGTCATGATCTTAGATGAGCCGACATCCTATCTGGACATCCGGCATAAATTAGAACTGCTGGAAATCTTAAGAAAGATGGCAAAAGAAAAAGAAATAACAGTGATCATGTCCCTGCATGAGATCGATCTGGCACAGAAAATTTCAGATAAAGTAGTCTGCGTAAAAGGAGACAGGATTGCAGGCTTTGGAAATCCGGAAGAAATATTTACGGAAGAAAAAATAAGGGAGCTGTATGGGATTGATAATGGTTATTATGATCCATGCTTTGGAAGTGTGGAACTTCCAAGGGTAGTGGGAAAACCGGAAGTTTTCGTCCTCTCATCCTGTGGAACCGGAATTCCGGTTTACCGGAAACTTCAGAAAGCCGGAATCCCATTTGCTGCCGGAATCCTATATCCGGGCGAGTGCGACTATCAGCTCGCAAGACTGCTCGCATCCGAGATCATCAGTGAAGAACCATACGAGCCAATATCCTGCGAGACCTACCGAAAAGCATTAGAAATGATGGAACAATGCAAAAAAGTGATCAATGCCGGAGTCAAAACCGGAAAGATGAATCAGAAAGCAGAGGAACTGCTTAAGATTGCGGAAGAGAGAGGGATGTTAATTTAATTGGGATTTAATTCAGGAAGGCTGTGGATACCCGAACCGGAATAAAGCTTGGAAA